>JACCDM010336653.1_pt1 | contig 37245 bp, 40 predicted proteins | sample 7445851 | NCBI WGS metagenome assembly JACCDM01 (sample SAMN15323438, study PRJNA562643) | freshwater metagenome | isolation source: river surface water | place: USA:Blue River Watershed | collected 2017-08-16
AGCCTTAAGTGGTTGAAGTTGGATAACTTCAGAAAACGAATATTGCGAAAGTTTCTTCATATTTGAACTGACTACTTATCTAGCTTTTTAATGAATCTTTTACATATTCAGAAACATACTTTTCAACTTGATCTCGCCAATGAGGATATTGTCCTGTAAAAGCCATCTCTGACAAGGCTTTTTTAAGCTTTTGATTACTCAATCTTGAGTTATAGGGTCTGGCAGCAGGTACTGGGTAATCAGTGGCTGGTATGGGTAAGATATTCTCAGACTTGACCTCTATGCCTTCACCACAACTAGCGGCCGTCTCAATAGCAAAAACAGCTAAGCCATGCCAGGACACTTCACCATCAGGCACTGCATGATATATGCCAGATTCAACTCGAGATCCAGCCATCTGCACACCCACTTCAGCCAACCACTGAGCTGATGTTGGAGCCCCAACTTGATCAGACACCACCTTTAATTGATCACGCTCACCAGCCAAGCGCAACATTGTTCTAATAAAGTTACCGCCATCACCGTACACCCATGATGTACGCAAAATAAAGTATCTAGACGCACTCGATTGCTGATCAGCCTCACCTATATCCACATCATCAAGCACATCACCCAAATCGCCAGAAGCCATAGAAGTATTCAAAGCAAAAACTTCTTTAATGGCTAACTCACCAGTCAATTTACTTTGGCCATAAACACACAATTGATCAACCGGTCCGACAGCATCTTCTTCAGAGTAAGCATTTGTCTTGGTATCTGCAAATACATAATCTGTTGAGTAGTGAACCAAAATACCATGGGCCACTCCAGCAGCATATTGAGCCATGATCTTGGGTGCCATAGCATTGATAGCAAAAGCGAACTCTCTCTGATCTGCGCATTCTGCTTTATCAACAGCTGTATAAGCAGCCGCATTGATGATCACTTGGGGCTGGTAACGATTCAGAACTTCCCTGATCGATACCTCATTGGACAAATCACAATCAGAGCGCCCTAAAAAAACCACAGGGGTTTTTAAGTCTTTCAAACAAACTTGCAGAGCACGGCCCACTTGGCCATCACGGCCAAACACCACAATGGGCTTGCTATGGTCTAAAAGTTCGAATGAAGAATATGACATATGTCCTTGTATCTAAAGCTTACTTTAAGTCACCTTAGGTTAATTGAAGTGAAGCTCAAAAACTAATTCAATTTTCAGAATAAATTCAAAAGAAATTAAATTAATTAAATCATTTAAATCACTCTAACTGTATTAGCCGTATTGATGTATTAATTTTTTACTTATATTGCTTCTTAAGCCAATCACGGTAAGAACCACTTAAAACACCATCTATCCACTCTTGGTTATCCAAGTACCACTGTACAGTTTTACGTATACCGGTATCAAAAGTTTCGGCAGGTTTCCAACCCAACTCACGCTCCAACTTAGTAGCATCAATCGCATACCGGCAATCATGACCAGGACGATCTTTAACGTAAGTTATTTGTGATGCATAAGAACTGCCATCTGATTTAGGACGCAACTCATCCAAGATGCTACAAATGGTGTTCACTACCTCAAGATTGGGCTTCTCATTCCAACCACCAACGTTATAAGTCTCACCTAATTTGCCAGCTTCTAATACACGCCGAATGGCTGAACAATGATCTTTGACGTATAACCAATCTCTAATTTGTTGGCCATCACCATAGATAGGTAAAGGTTTGCCAGCAAGGGCATTCAGAATCACCAAAGGTATCAACTTCTCAGGGAAGTGATAGGGTCCATAGTTATTAGAACAATTGGTTGTAAGTACTGGCAAACCATAAGTATGGTGCCAGGCGCGCACCAAATGATCAGATGCTGCCTTAGATGCTGAATAAGGACTATTTGGCTCATAAGGATTGGTCTCTGTAAAAGCAGGATCTGTTGGAGATAAAGATCCATAAACCTCATCAGTAGACACATGTAAAAATCTAAAGCTAGATTTTTTCAAATCAGGCAACTCTGACCAATAAGCACGAACTGCCTCAAGTAGATTAAATGTACCAACCACATTGGTCTGAATGAAGTCACCAGGACCATGAATCGAGCGATCGACGTGAGACTCAGCAGCAAAATTGACTACAGCACGAACGCTATGTTTTTTAAGTAGCGAGAGCACCAACTCATAATCACCGATATCACCCACGACGAACACATGTCGAACGTCAGTTGATAAAGACTGAAGAGTGGCTAAGCTACCAGCATAGGTCAATTTATCTAAATTCACCACACCTTCAGCAGTTGGATTGGCCAACCAATCCAATACAAAGTTACTGCCAATAAAACCTGCACCGCCAGTGACTAGAATCATGATCTTAAGTATTTATATGAATTAAGATGATTTTCTCATGAAGTGAGATTGCATCAGAGATTTTGATGCTCTATAAAAGCATGCCTATCAAGCCTAAGTTGGGCTAAATCGCGAGCTATTCCCTACCCCTCCAAATGAGAATTAGTCTGTTTTGGGAAATTGAAAAACTATTCGTCTTTCGGAGTGATATCGATAAGTTGTTGCCTCTGGCGCCAAGCCTGGTGCTTGCGCAACTCCGTGAGTGTTCGGTAAAACTCACGACTTAAATCATCTCGAGCCCTGGCCGCAGTTGGGACTACGATCAGAGCGAGCAAACGCTGATCTTTAATCATCTGAATCTCTTCTTCAATTTGATCTCAATGTTCTGAATACCAAATGATGGGGTGGGATTCTTACATGAAGGTTTTTAGACAATGCTTAAAAAATGAGACTTTCTCGTTATCGATCCAGATCTCCAAACAAATCACATTCTCAATCGTGGGATTCATGAGCGAGTGCTCATGAATTAACTCTTGAATGGTCTCAAGCAGGTATGGATGATCCGACTCGATCAGCTCTACATCTTTATAAACAATAACTATTTTTTGGTGAAGAGTCTGGGCATACTGGATATTCATACCCCAGCACGCACCGTCACCGAAAAATTTGGCAAAGTGGGCAGTGTCTTGCAGAGGACTGATTAGCAATCATCTCGCATGTCACTCAACATCAGTGTGCTAAGCGGGAATAGACCATGTGCCGTCATATACCGGCATGAGCTGCTTGTTCACCCATTCACAGTAGCGTCATTTCTATGGATCGCTCGCACCGCAAACATCACATATCCATTGGCGCAACGTATACTTTTGCCTCACTTCTTCAGGTACTGCTTGATAGGGGGCTTGCAGAAAATCCTGATCCAAGCGAGGTTCTAGACGATCAATTATTTGGATGTTCAGGGGATTGTAGAAATCGTAGTCGCGCAACGACTTGTTGGTTGTCACCAGCTTGCGCTTACTACCAAGGGCCTCCATAGTCCGCATGGTCGCACCACGCTGATTCACATGTTCAATATCTAGCACGGCTCTTGAACTGAAGAAGGTAGCCTGAACTATATCTTTGCTCAACGGTACGAAGCGGAAGTCATCACGTGCCGCTCCATCAACTGTACTGGTGAACAAACGACGAAGGTCATACATCCAAGGAGCTTGTAGGTAGAGGTAAATAAAAGTTCGTGCGTCTGGCGGTAATTGTTCAAGGATTGCGCACACAACTTTGTATCGATCGGAATGCACCGTCCCAATGAAGGACAGATCATATGCGTAGGTTGTATCAATAGGCCGATCGAAACCGTCTGAAAAAAACAAAGGCCGAAAGTTCAAGCCGTACTCCTTTGCATCAACCGGGTCAAATGTAGAACAATAATCATAAAAAGACAAATTTCGCTTAAAAAATGGCTTGTTCTCAATTGAGTCCCATGTGTAAAAAACCATTTTCGCCCGCGGGAATTCATTTCGAAATACCTTTAGGATGCTAGCTGTAACACCCTCACCCTGAATTACGAGGATGGTCGAATAGTTATTTCGCCCAAGCTCCTCCAAACGCTTCGCGAAAAATTGATCGCATACGCGATGCCCCCCCAATTCCGGCCGAAAACGCATAACTGCTTTCATGAACGGATTATTGAACGGTCGGTCTGGCAAGATATCGACATCATAACCAGAGCTCTTCAGGGTTAATGCTATCTCTTGTTCGTAGCCAAAAAATCGAGGTGCAATTAGTAACATACGGGGCGAGGACGATAAGGTGTTCATTCCTCTGGCCCCATCGGAGTATCTTTTCGGCGCTCACTTTTCGCTGGCAGAATTTTCGCGGGTATGCCGATAGCTACGTGACCTGAAGGAACATTCTTTAGTACCACAGCGTTAGCTCCGACAACGCTATCTTGACCTAAGACAATCCCTCCCAAAACTTTTGCCCCAGCACTGACTACAACTCTATCTTCAACGACGGGACGCAGGGAGAAAGTATAGTCAAAATCTATCTCGCGAGCTCCGAGCGTCACTTGTTGATAAATTGTCACGTTAGCACCGATCGATGCAGCTCCCAACACTGTACCTTGCGTGTGCATTAGCACAAGTCCCGGTCCAATAGGCAGCTTTGGAGGCACCTCCAGGCCAAACAGGACAAAATTAAGCAATGCAGGTAATTTGGCGAACCGAGACCAACCAGCCATATGTGAGCACTGTGCCAAGCGAACCAAGCATACCGGTGCGAACCGTGGTGCTAGTACATGCCAAATACGGCGTCTGCTCGGTACTCTGCCAGCAAGCACAGCTAAGCGCGCCCAGTCAGCATCCAGAAGCTGCGATAATGGTGTGTCGATCAACTGCTTGGACCTCATTCTCTCAACTGTGTTTCCACATTTGCTACTTGGTACTTACCAACACCACATGGTCGTCGATTTACAGAACTCTCACAAACCAGCTTCAAGAGACATTTTCGGTACAGAACCAAGCTAAATATGAATCTTGAGAAAGTTTTTTTGACAGCGAATTTCATATCAGAAGACAAGATAAACAGAATCAAGTAGAGGGATTTCCACTTTTTTCTCTATTTAAGCAATTCCATAGTACGTCAATAATTCGATCCTGCTGCTCATTTGACAACCCAATCCAAATAGGTAAACGAATCAACCTTTCAGACTGCTGATTCGTAACATTCAAGCTCCTATCAGCTCTGCCATAACACCTACCGGCGGGAGATGAGTGAAGTGGTACGTAATGGAAAACCGACCAGATTTCATTTCGCTTAAAGGAATCAAGGACCTTCTGACGGTCGATCTCCGACGCTAGCAAAACGTAGTACATATGGGCATTGTGTTCGCAGTCATCTGGAACAATTGGGCGCCTAAGTATTCCCCTGGCTTCCAGCGGCTCTAGAAGCTCGTGATAACGCTGCCAGCTAGCCAGCCGCTCTTTAGTTATTCGATCCGCATCTTCAAGTTGTGCCCACAGAAAGGCTGCAATCAACTCACCAGGCAGAAATGATGAGCCCACTTCCTGCCAAGTGTACTTATCTACTTCTCCCCTGAAAAACCGGCTGCGGTCGGTCCCTTTCTCGCGAATGATCTCTGCGCGATGGCTCATGTCGGGGCTATTGACGAGCAACGCACCCCCCTCCCCAGAGATTACGTTCTTTGTTTCGTGGAAGCTGTAGGCGCCCAGATCACCAATACTACCCAACGCCCGCCCTTTGTAGGTTGACATCACACCCTGCGCCGCATCCTCAACGACTTTCAATCCATGCTTCTGTGCAATAGACATAATCGTATCCATCTCGCACGCCACTCCTGCGTAATGAACGGGAACAATGACACGGGTACGTGGCGTAATGGCAGATTCAATCAGCCGCTCGTCCAAATTCAGCGTGTCCTCTCTGATATCGACAAATACTGGAACAGCGCCACGAAGTACAAAGGCATTGGCGGTTGAAACAAATGTGTACGAAGGCATGATGATCTCATCCCCGGGCTGAATATCCAGCAACAAAGCAGCCATCTCGAGCGCCGCTGTGCAAGAGTGGGTAAGCAAGCCCTTATTGCATCCAGTCCGCTCCTCCAACCAACCATGACAGCGCTTGGTGAAAGGTCCATCGCCTGCCAAACTGCCGTTGAAGTGGGCTTCGGCGATATAATACAATTCCTTGCCTGTCATATGAGGCCAGTTAAACGGAATGCGAGAGTTTGATTTTTTCATTATTTTCTTTTCGCAATGACCAATCTAGAGCCACCAACTGAGTAATTCATACCAGCCCTAATCCCCGCAAAGTCCAACATCATTAAACCATAAAATAACTTATTCAAAGCTGCGTTGGTCTTGAGTTCGCCGGCAGGATCGAAATCCTTTGTTATTTGCTTTTGCAAGACTCGTGAAAGCATCATCGCTGGCAAAAGGGTTGTCACAAAAGAACTGCTCCTTAAAAGCTCAAACCCAGCGGTCAAAACCTTCTGCTCGATCTCGACACGCTTGTACCGGCGCACGTGGCAAGCGTACTCATCAGAAGCGCTCCACAACCAGGGATGCTGAGGAACAGTTAGTAGCAAAACACCACCAGGCTTGATGGCGCTATGAAGTTGAGCCAGAACTGTTTCATCCTCTTTAATGTGTTCCAGAACATCGAAAGCGCCAATGGCATCAAACTCCTCCACAAAAGGCAACCTACGGGCATCAATCTGCATGAAGTGTGCGGAAGGAACGCGTTCTGCCGCATGAGATAAGCCAGCCAAGAAAATCTCACTGCCACTTAAAGCTAGCTTTGGGAAAGCGCGAGCGATACCCGATAGAACAAAGCCAGTACCACAACCCACTTCCAAAAAATTACTGGCGTCTGGTTTGTAAGTTCGCAACGCCCATATAATGAGCTGGTTACGCGCACGAAACCAAAAGTTTTTCGCTTCTAATCGGGACAATTCAAAAAAGTACTCAGCCTTGAATCCCCCACTATCATTTGCAAACTCAGGGGCATGAGCCTCAATACCGTTTAAGCATTCTGGCTGATGACCGCACGAAGGACAAATCCACTTATCAAAAGAAAAGGTATATTTGCAGTGAAGGCATACTCTCATTACCGCACCACTCTGGTTAATCCAAGCTCGACGCAAATACGAAAATCCGCAAAACAACAAACAAAAAGATAGCCACGATAAAAATTGCTATCGCCTGTACGATTTGATGCGAAAAATCAAACCAGTCCACAAACAGTAGCAGCAAAACCAGATTCAGCAGATAGCCTGCAACCTGCGCCAGCAGATATTGAACCCCGGTAACGCCAATACCTCCATCATATCGAAAGGTAAAACATCGATTAGCATTAAAGCCTATTAATGCTCCCACGAGGTAGAGTGCTGTCATCGTAAATTTGGGAGCTCCCCACAAGTAGGTCAAAAGAAGGTAAAGTCCATAAACAAATAAATTCGTTAAGATACCAACAAATGCATAACTAAAAAACTGTCGATATGGGTTTTGTCTAGACAAAAAACCAGAATTATCAATCATTCCTCTTCTCTAAGATTTATGCTAAGGTAGATTCTTTTTCCAGAATCGTCATCAATAATATATGCATTACTTGAGCCATCAAGAAATGTCAACCCCCTCAGAATATTGAAAAAATCTTCCCCGAGATAGTTTTTTTTTAGATCTATCCGACATTCTCTTTCAAACCTTTCTCTGGAATAGTATTCTCCCTCTGAGTTCTTAACCTTCTCTACATCCAGAGGATGACCAGGAGAATCGCTAACCATAAGCTTATCAAGAAACTCGTCAAAATGATCAAAAACTTCGTCGTCTATACGGGACTGCAATGTTCTAGCCGTATCGCTTAAACGAACGGGAAGATCAACTTGCATCAATATTTTTCCTTCGTCAATTCTCTCGTTGACGTGGTGGTATGTAAATCCTGTTTTTTTCTCCCCGTTTTTTATCGCCCAATTCACAGGGTAAACACCTCTATATGAAGGAAGAAGACTGTAGTGTAGATTGATTACAGCGCGCCTAGGGAGATTAATTAAATCACCAGGAATAATATGCTTCCAACTCAAAAGCAAGAACCAATCAACTTCCTGAAGCAAACGATCAGCCGAGAGGTGCTCATCATATAAAAGTAAAGGAATATTTCCTTTTACACATATCTCGTGAACACCAGGCCACCATGCTTTGCCGTTTTCCTGAGTTGTTACAACTGCTGGAATTTGAAAGCGACCAGCATCAGAAAACTCCACAAGCTTTTGCAGAAGCCTGTAGCCGATCTCATGATCAACAAATGGGACTATGCGCTGCATCAATCACACCTTCCTTACCAGAATCGTGAACTCATAAAGCCCATAGTCATGAAGCAACGCGACCTGGCGGGAATAGTGACGCTTACACAAATCAAATAAGCGACATGGGTCTGCGTAATAGAGATAGTCGCGCTTTTTGTCCTCGTCTGAGTACAAGGTCAGGCAGTTGAACGCGAATCCAAGAGTGCTGGTTCGGTCAAGAACGTCCAAGGTGGCTTGCAGATAATCAAACCACTCTGCATCCGAGCGATCCAGACGCACATTAAAGGTACCACTGGCCAACCCATAGTCAGCCACTTCGTCTGGCACTGCCGCGGTGATGAAACGAGCTCGATCGGCAGTAGCGTGCCGTTGCTCGGCGACCATGATCATCTCGTGTGAAACATCGACTCCAAGGTATGTAAAGGTTGCGTGCCTGTCTCGCAGATAGTCGAGCAAGGCGCCATAACCGCAACCCAGATCGTTCAGGGAAAAATTAGGCGTTGTGGGCTCAATAATCTTACATAATTGCGCAAACCTGACCATCTGGCTTTCTTCACTATTCCAGTCGACCCCGCGAGGCGTATCACCATGTTCCGCAAGTTTTTCAGCGTAATACGTTGCAACCTCGTCGAGTAGGCTAGTCTTGTTTTTTTGCATAAATCTGCCTCACGATGGTATATGGGCGCTGCTTGGTTTCAGAGAATATCTTGGATAGGTAGATACCCACGACGCCTATAAAAGAGATGACCATGCCTCCAAGGAGCCAAATGGAGGCCATGACCGAGGTCCATCCGCTCATGGGTTTTGCAAGGAATAGCCAGTGCGTAACCAGATACGCAATGTAAGCTAGAGCAAACAGCGAGATCGCTAAGCCAATGTAAAAAATGCTGACCAACGGAGCATTGCTGAATGATGTTACCGAGTTGACCAGCAATGACATCTTCCTGCGGAAGGTGTAAGTGGTTTCACTGGTATGATGCTTCTTAATTACCTGAGGGCGCTGATCGAAACCGGTGATGAGCCACAGGCCTGCCATAAAAACTTCGCGCTCCTGATGACACAACAGCGCGTCAACATAGCGCCTCACCATCAGCCGAGTGGTCACAACATTTTCCGGCAAAGCAAGTCCCGTGAGCACTTTGAAGAAACGATAAAACCACTGACCGCTCCAACGCTCGAACCAGTTTCCTTTTCTACGCTCTTGGACTCCGTAAACCACATCACATTGCTCTTGCTTCATTTGCTGCGCGAATGGCAGTAGCCACTCTGGCTCCTCCTCAAGGTCGCTATCGATGAGAAAAACTAGCGCTCCTTTGGCTTGAGCCAAGCCAGTCATCATCGCCTTGTGATGCCCAAAGTTGCGCGACAAATCAACCACCACAACATGTGAATCCTCTTCAGCGAGTCCGATGGCCAGATCTAGACTGTTGTCCAGTGATCCGTCATTCACAAACACAATTTCATAATCGTCACCAAGCAGTTGCCTTGCTGCAGCCGTCGCACGTTCATGAAATTCGTTGATGTAAGGAGCAGACTGGTAGAGGGTTGCGACTATTGAAAGCTTCATGCCACATACCTCATATATCGAGGACTGTCTTTGCCACAGTTAAACAAAAGATCAAGGATCGTAACGCCATGAGTAAATTCCCCCCAAAGCTGTGAATATGGGGGGTATCCAGCGTAGTCGAACCACGTCAGCTTAATTCCCAAGTCCGAAAATACCTTTTCATCAATATAGTCCTTGGCTGCTGGTCCTGAGATGTATTCGGTGCCGCCTGCTTGCACACACAGATCAGCAAGTCGCTCCGACCTTCCATCAAGCAACGTATAGTCACATGAGTTTGTAATGATAGTTTTTATCTCCAGATAATTGCAGATGGCTTCAATAAAATGGCGATTGAGTTGCGAAATATGCGTGAAACTCTGTTCTAGGTAGAGTGGCTCCAACCATGAAGCGATTTCCGAAAAATGGGGGGCACGGCGATAGTTCTGAACCAATGCTTTCCAATGTGTAGCAGCCCAGTCAGCGCTCTCGATCTCGGTCTTGCATATCTTTTGGTGGTACTTACCTTTCACCAATACAGGTACTGTAAGCCACTGAACCCCTTGGGGTGTTTTGATCTGGTTTCGATTGCGCCAATCGCGGCGCGTGAACTGCATGTCGTCGTAAAGAATAAATATATCAACCGAAGCTATAAGATCGATATATCCCTTCCAGGGAATGTAGTTGGATTGTACTATAGCCACCTTCATCATCAATGCCTTTAAAAACCACATTCACCACAAACAGCATGACAAACGTTAACATTTTTTATTGCAGTAGCTGTAATGCTTTTTACAAATGGAGTGCTAGTGATACCCGGCTCTAATTTGATATAAGTTGCTAGGTTATTCTCACGATCACTAATGTCCGATGACAATTCTCTGCGATAAAGGCCTGAATTCTTGTAACAACCTTCGTACGTCCAGTAAACAGCGTCATATACAAAATAATTCCAATTATCTAAATCTCTCCCAAATCGGTCCCTAAAGATACCACCCCATTCGTAGAATGATAATCCTTTTCTTCGACCAACCCATGGAATACCAGTGCTGTCCTCAATAATTATTAATTTATTTTCCAAATAATCAATATCTTCAATAGCTTTTATAATCGCTTGGGATTTCATGTCATCAATCCTGTATTCTTCCATTACAAATAAATTGATAGACACCATAATGCCAAAAAATACCGATATTGAAATTCTCCCGATAAAATATTTTTGCCCCCCAAGCAGGTTAGAAAAATATCCAATTAAACCGATTAATCCAATAAATGATCCTGAAAAATTTCTTGATCCAAAATCGTAGTATAGATAGGGAGTTTTTCCAACCAAAAAATATGGCACAAGCCCAATTATTGCCACTAAAGCAGACCATAATAAAAATTTATGATCTATTTTTGTTAGTTTATTACCAACAACACCAAGTCTCCGATAAATAATGAAGTACGAAATAAAGAACCCAACCAATAGGAATAAAATGACCCGAAGCACTCCACCATTAATTTGTCCGACAGTCATCCATTGAAATAGTGATTCAAATTGAGAAAAAAATTTCGTAAGTGTTGGATATATTAAATTGAACTCAATTTTGTTATAGCCCTCATATGAGCCATAGGGTTTGTATAAAATAAATTTGATTAAAACAAATGCGGTAGCTACTACGCCTGTAATAAAAAAACCTTTTAATTTTTTTTGATCTCCAAATATAAGTATGTGAAATAAAATAGCAGCTGGACCCACAAGAACATAAGAGTTATTAATAAAAGCAATCCAGAAAAATGGTTGAGCTAAAATAAATTTTTCTTTTAGAATCAACCAAAATGCACACAAAAAGAAAAAAATGGAAAATACGTAAAACAAATGAATAGAAAGATATCTAGCTTCAAATAATGGCACAACGATTATGCAAACTAAAAGTATTTTCTGCAACGGCTCCGATATTTTTAGTTCAATCAATATTAACCAAAAAATTAACACAGACGCATGTAGTACTATAAATATAGTGACTTTATATAACCATACACCTGTACTTTGAAAAAAATGATGTGCAGATCCAACCAAGTCAAATGCCCCGGCCATTCTAAAAAAACTATTATAGAAATCACTTTCTCGGTCGTGAATAACCCAGTCATCCCAAAATACGCCGTTGATAAAAGTCAGTACATATATATTAATCAGGACGAAGAGAAGCGCCAAATTTCCGTATATTCCGAGCACCTTTTTATTAGATTCAATTTTAGATTTTAAATTTAATCTTAATAAACTCAAAAGCTCATACCAGAAGGTCATTTTTTCCATTCACCGAGAAAATATTTTTTATTAAAATAGTTATAAGCATCATGAATTAATATTGATGATGTAATAGAATTTAATATATAGAGGATTAAAATTGAATATTACCTAGCCAACCCTAGTTCCTTTAGTTCAGCCTCAGCTTGTATGGAACGGTCTTCATAAACAGGTTGTGCTGCAGCCCACTTGCAAAATTCGCTTAGACCATCATCCAGAGACACCTTAGGTATGAAGCCAAGATAATTTTTCGCCTGTCTCAATTCTGCGAAACAATGCCGAATGTCGCCAAGCCGGTATTGGCCGGTCACGCGAACTGGTACGTTGTACCCAGAGACTTTCAGCAATGTCGCCGCCAACTGAGAAACACTGGTAGAAACACCTGCTCCAATGTTCAATATGATGCCATTCGGCAATACGGTTTCAAGCGAGGCGGACAATGCGTCAACGACATCGCTAACATGAACAAAGTCCCGCGACTCCAGCCCATCCTCATAGATCGGAATGTGCAAGCCCTGTCTAGCACGGTTGAAGAATATCGAAATGATTCCAGTGTACGGGTTTTGTAACGACTGACCCTCGCCATATACGTTCTGAAAACGAAAGATGGTCGCGCGTATGCCCAGAGCGATGCTCGCGGAGCTCAACAACAGTTCCTGTGCCGCCTTAGTGGCTGCATACACAGAACCTGGGGCAAACGGCAGACTTTCGGGGGTGGGAACTGCAGCTAAGAGTCGGCCATGGGCATCCGTAGTCTCCCATCTTCCCGCCTCGAGATTCTCACGTACTCTGGGAACTGCAGGCACCAACTGACCTGGGGAATCGACAAGCGTGTAGGCACCTTCACCATAGACGCTACGACTTGAAGAAAGAATGACTTGCTTGGGTCGACGAGTGCATTTGGCAATAGCCTCCAGTAGTGCAGAGGTTCCATCGCAGTTCACCCGAGTATAGTGTGACATCTGGTACATAGACTGAGCTGTCCCTGTCTCCGCTGCGAGGTGGAAGATCGCATCAGATCCATCAATCAACTCATGTCGGGTGGTAATATCGCAGATATCCATACGCACCACCCTAGCGCCTAGGGGCGGAGTCAGTAAGGGAAGGTCGCCATGAATCTGAGCATTAAGAGAATCAATTAGCAGGACTTCATGACCATTTCTCAGCAGTCGATTGCTTAGATACAGCCCAATAAATCCAAGACCGCCTGTGATAACAATTTTCATACGTTTGAATCTTTCGATTGGTTTTAATAATAAATAAACCCATTAGTCGCAGCATGAGGGGATATATTGCCAACTTTTATCTGCGTTTCGCGACTAAGAAGCTCAGGCATACATACTCAGTTACCCTCTGTATCGAGCCCATCAGTTAATATTCGCCACAATTCGCTCCAGTCTTCAGCAAAAGGGGGTTCTGGCAGAGTTTGTCGCGACCTTGAAAACTCCCAATCTTCAGCCACAATAGAGGCCAGAATATTTGCCCAAGCTTTTGACTCCGATGCTGGAATAAAAGCAATTGCCTCGCAGTCACCTGCTGCTTCGTGTGCATAAGGTAAATCTGCAACAAGAAGTGGTTTTCCATAACACTTCGCCTCGGATATTGGAAGCCCCCATGTTTCTAGCTTGGATGGAAACAGTACAATGTCACAACCATTGTACTCAGCAACCATCTCAACTCTCGATTGATATCCGATAAATTTTATGTTTTTTTGATTTCGATATTTCTTAAAAATTTTCTTAGCGTATCTATTCTCAAAACCATCAAGCGTAATACGCAACTCCAATAACTCACCTATATGAGGAGGGAGCAAGCTCATCGCATCGCAAACAGTTTCAAAATTTTTGAATACCCTTGGAAGTGAGGGATAAAACAGAATCAACGGGCTATCTTGGCACGGCTTTCTTATCTTCCCAGTATGATTTTTCGGAAATGCCTCCTCTTTTGACTTGGCAGGATGGGCAACAACAATATTTAGATGGCCGTGCAACCTTGAAAATTCATCTCTAAGCCAATTTTGCTGAACAATTACAGATTGATTTCGAGAAATTTTAATACCATATAGATAATTATAGAGGAAATTAAAAAATCCAAACTTCGGATCCAGCCAGAAGTCTTGAATAGAGAGGCGGTAAAATGGCGAAGGATTGTGACAATATACCGCTTGACGCCTCGCCTGTACAAAGGGGGTGATGTCATGTAATGACAACCACAGGTCAGGGTAAAGATTTCTTGATAGCCTGCCAAAAGCGAACCATTCAAGATAGAGTCGGCGAAGCCATGAGCGCTTTGATTGTGGAAATTCCATTAATTCAACGCGAGAATTTTTGATTAATTCTTTGTTATGTACGAGGACTGTTATTTTCCAAGTCTCTGGAAGCACAGCGCAGGCTGAATCTATGCATTGTTGAAGAATCGTAAGCGGACCACCTTCGCTGAAATTCACTGCAGAGATCACTAGACGCATATTTGTATTTGCCATTTATGACGCATTTGCAAGCAAGGATATACACAACACTTAATGCTGTTAGCCAATTAATTAGTAAAATTAAACCAATAAATCATATTTGGTTATTAATTTTTATGCATTCGCTCTTAAACGGCGACAACTCGCTAGACAGTCACCTTGGACCTCGAGCGCCGAAAAAGTACCAAGCGATCCGCCATCAGTATCCAAATCAATGCGAAAAGGTATGGAGGTTGCTCAATGCGCCCCGTGATTGGAAGGCAAAAAGCTGAGTAGGCAATTAACATTAGCACCGAATAATGAGTCGACAATTTTTTACACCAAGATGAAGTGATCAGAAAGAATGTCCATAAAACTATAAACATGCCTCCCCCCACCCACACTCCGAAGTCCAATACAAAGGGACGAATGGCAGTCCCAAGGTTGAATTTTCCCACATACAAATAATCATCAACATTTTCATACTTTTGAATTTGGAGTGTTTGCAATACTGATCCAAATATATTGCTAAAAGAATCATTGCGAAAATGCTCGTTTATTAACAATGCGAGATTGTCGAAATTAACAAGAAAATATCCGAATACCCAAGCAAGGGCTTTAGAGTCAATCAATACTTCGCCGTAATCAACAATACTAAAATCGGATGGCTGGCGCCAGTGTCCATAGCCAATAAAGACTCCGAAAATGACCGATAAGAAAACGGTGTATTTTAAAATATTTGAAATTTTTGTTGTCTTTCCAGAAGAGCAAACAATGCTTGCCAATCCCCAGTAGAAAATTATCTCAAGCATAAAACTACGCGAAACCACCAGAACTGTGTAAACAAAAGACGCAATCAATATCCAGCGCTCATGTGCCAGTATGCGTTTTCTAACACATACATTACCAACCACAATTAAGCACATCACCCGAATGATGATTTCAGTTAAAACATGGACAATTGGTAAACCCCAGTCGAGGCGCGCATCGTTTGGAGTAGAGGATAATGCGGGTGGAATAAAAATCAGACATTGCGTGAAAAACACAAGCATAAAACTATAAAAGACCCTTTCCGTGAATGGGAACTTTGTTAATTCGGCCTTAACATTTAAGATAATTCGATTACTTAGAATAACCGCTAATACTCCGCCTACGACGATGCAGGCTGGAAAGTATAAAAAGATAGCCAGCTTACTTTCGAAGGTCCAGACTTGCTGGAGTGTAGAAATTTCCATTTGACTCAAAGCAGCCAGCAGCAACCACCAAGCAGCTGCAGCAATCACGATTTTTAATCGTATATCAAATCCGGGCTTTCTATTCTGAATACGTTCGTTATAAGTAATTGACATATATTATTTCCCCAGAGTCAATCGATTAATATCACGAGAAATATAGATCAACCGGCCCGCCATCTGTAAAGTCGCAACTACCCCAATGACTATCAAACTTAAGTTATCGAGCGCAATATTTGGATACAGCCATTGAGCCCCTAACAGCGGAAGGAGCCCAAACAGAGTAAGCCCATTTGATACCCATGCAGCATTTCTCATGGTAAATAGTGGGGCTATTGCAGAACAGAAAGTTGCAGATACCATAGAAATAAAAGCAATAATCATTAAAAATAAAGTGGCTGGGAGTGATTTAACTAGAAGTAGCTGCATGAGAGGCACAGCGAAATATGTCACCAAAGCACACACACCAGAGACGAGCAATATATTAATGAGGAGCATCAGCATCTGGCGATATGCTACGATCATATCTGTAATTTTATACATCCCAAGCAATACTCTTCTAGTTTTGGCGATACAAGGCAATAACAATAAACCCGCCCCCGCTTGCATTACAGTAAGACAGAAAGCGTATGCACCTACGGCTGCTAGGCCCAGGGACCTCTCCACAAGGACACGCTCCAGTAATGGTTGCAACCCCAATAACTGCATCTGTACGAACTGTGGAAACGCAGTCTTCAGGGATCGATTGCCCCTGTTCCAGGCTCTACTTATCAATCTAGTACCATCAAATCTGCGTGAAAGGGATCCGGTCCCCCAAGACATCCACTCCCAATACAATATAAAAAGATTCCCCGCTGCAATGATCAGAAATGTCATGGCTGTCAGTACTTCATTCTCGAAATAAATAGATCCCACTATTGCTACCGAAAAAATTACGGCTCGTAAAAAATCCCGTAGCGAGGGGACTTGCAATTCACCGATATTCCAGAAGAATCGACCTACTTCGTTTACGCAGGCTTCAGTCGCAAGCGACAAGCAAAATAAGGGGATCAGCACCGCCGGCACACCAGCCCAACTCGACACAAGAATTCCTGCTGGGACAGCCAAGGCTGTGCTAACCACGACCTGACTGTTTAGGAAATCGCTAAAAATAAGCTGACGCTGCCTATTACCTTTGCATCGTAGAAACTTGCGCGAGAATGGAACTGCAAGTTCGAGTGCGGAAAGACCGACAACAAATGTGAAGTAGCTAATAAAAAGATAATACCTCCCCATCATTTCAGCATTTGATAATGCCAACGCCGCAAGTGGGCCAAGAAAACGTATAGCTAACGCGGAAAACCGGAGAAAAAATGCCTGCATGCTTACTACGCTAACTGCAAGTCCGCAATAAACCGCCTGGAGCCTTCGTTCCACGCAGCCTGCTCATGCGGAAATCCCATGATAGCCATCATTATGAGATAAGATTTCCGCGATGTAAGGTCAGTTAGTGCTGCATTGACTAAGCCGGCCAACGCCGAAGCATCCTTTGCAACTGGCAAGTAAGGGAGAAGATAGTTCAAAATGTGGTCGCTTATGTCCAGTCGCCCAAAGAAAACGGACTCATGCTCAGTAAGACGGTCATCCTTTGACACAAAATACTGAATTATCGGCAAACCGAACAGGGCGGCTTCAAATGTGAATGATGTTGCAATGCTCAGGAAGCAATGACACCGTGATAAGTAGGCGATGCGTTCTTCGTCAGACCCGAAGCGAATTATTTCGCGGCCATCACCGTATCGATCTAATGGCGGACCCTTTATGTCGACAATCTCGATATTTGAGCAGCTGATAAGCGGTTCATAGATTGACATCGGCACGACGGGATATGGCCTAAATAGAATCTTAGCATCCACCCCGATTGCCAGAAGTTCTATGGCGATTTGGGCCAGAACTTTGACCTCGTGCCCCGCCATGAAACTGTCACAGAAGGCTGCGGCATAACCGATTACCACTGTTCCACGTTCGACATTTGGCTTATGGTCAGAACGCTGCACAGCATTGGCAAAATCATAAAATGGTCTTGGCCCCCAAACATGATGTGCGATGGTGCTAACTGGATGGAAGCGTTGAACATCAGCCCACATGCTCTGACTCCAAGCAAGATAGCCACTCGCGCTATCAACGAACTGGGAATAATACGGATTATCCCAAGACTTAATATTCGCAACTGTGCGCATTCCGCTACGGCGAGCTAACAAAATAAATGGGGTGAATCTCGTCAGCCTAAGAATTAGCGAATCATGCACAACGATGCGCTTGAATCGCTTATCTGAGCGCTGCTTATCTTTTACGAAAAACCTTGCCAGCCGAAATGGGCTGAAATAAATAGCCTCATATGAAGGAAAGAACTTCTCGATAATTGGCAAGTATTTTGCCGGCCACAGGCTATTGATTAGCCCACGCACAAGTCGGCGGCCCGTATAAAGATTGCGTACAGGGAACCCTTTGTCTGTCAGGCTATTGGAAGGTCGGCACAGTAAGTAGCATATTTTCGTCCATAAGAAAAAAGCTGAAGCAACAAGTTGTGGCTGGGGGGGCAAATTGATCTTTTTAACACCAATATTTAGATGAGCCGTTGATGTGCCACCTCGGGTAACCACCACAACGCGGCCAATCATTTGAAGATAGTTGATCTCGTTGATCTCCTTGAGATTGCCTGAGTCCTCCGTTAAGTAATAAAATACTAATGACATTTAATTTTCTAACTGCTTAAGCATATTATTTTGACCAACCGTCATCGATAATAATGTTTTGCCCATTGATGTAATGAGATTGATCGCTCAGCAGGAATATGAGCGCACCCACAATGTCGGCAGGCGCCAACATTCCTTTTGATTGCGAGTAAGCCAAATACTTTTTGAGGAACGACTCTGGCTGACTATCAAAAATACCGCCAGGACTCAGGCAATTAAATCTAATTCCGCTACCCTGGAAATATTTGAGCATGTAATTGTTGAGTTGAATGAGAGCTGATTTGATGGCGGCATATTCAACTGGCATGGTCATTGAAGTGCCTGCATAAATATCGAAACGCGGCGCTATAACTCCGTAAATAGAAGAAACCGTAATAATATTTCCATGTCCCTGCTCTTTGAAATACAGAGCGAACTGCTGTGAAGTAAGAAAGTAACCTCCTAAGTGCAAGTTGAGGTTCTCACAGAAATCTGAGTACTCGACATCCTCGAATCTCCGTCCGTAATTTCTATTCCTAGGATACGCGTTATTGACCAGCGCATCAATCCGGCCAAACCTAGTCCGAAGATCATGCATTGCCTTTTGCAATGAAGCCTTGGAGGTGATATCGATCTCAACAGCGGATACAAGATCCGTTCCAAGCTCATCATTAATACGACTTGCCACTCTTTCTGCAGCTTCAATTCGAATATCCGCGACAACGGGTCGACCTCCTTGCACAGCAACCGCTTGGGAAAAGGTCTGACCCAACAAGCCTGCGCCCCCCGTAATAACCACGACACAGTTTTTAAGATCAAGTAGATTGCATGACTTATTTAATTCAAGTTTACTCATAATCAGATTCTTCCGTAGCAGATTTGAATCTAGGGCACCAAGTCGATATGCTTCAGTTGTACTTGCGGAAAACAGGCTTAACTTCGGGCCCTTGCAGGTAATTGTCTATACCTTCGGTAAGGGCTTTACCGTAAACTGCTAAGGCTTTGTCCGCGGCAGCCAAGGTTATTTCGAGCTCGTCCTTTCCATGAGCCAGGCTTACGGCGATCCAAGGCATCAAGACGCCGTGACGAATCATTTCCTGGCTGAATAAAGTTCGGAACGCGGGGGAAAAATCGCCGGCAGTGTCCCGCGTTACATAGTTCATAGAAATGGCTGGCCCATCGAGCTTGAAGTGATCCTGGACGCCATGTCGCAGCGCTGCTGCGAGCAGGCCATCTCTTAGCTGCTGGCCGTATTGCCAAAGATGCCGACAGACATCTTCTTGGCGATAAACGTTGACTGTTTCGATGAAAGCCCCCAGACCTGACATTTCGCCACCATGTGTGGTGGACAGCAGGAATGTCCTTTCCATACCAGGCGTCTTGATATTGCCAACCTCCATGACATCACGCCGTCCACCGACTGCCGCAACGGAGAACCCGTTAGCCATGCCTTTTCCGAAGGTTGTCAAATCTGGCGTCACGCCGAAATAGGTTTGAGCTCCCTGAAGATGCCACCGGAAACCGGTAATCATCTCGTCCAAAATAAATAAGGATCCACTCCTGCGGCAGAGCTCTTGAACTTGATGTAAAAAATTACCAGTTCTACTTGGGCAATTTGAACAAGGTGATTCATAAGTCAGTGTTTCATTACACGTCTTCGAACAGGGGGTGAGTACAGTCGCAGGCTCTAGCATTACAGCTGCAATCTGCTCTGGATACTGGGAAAAGAGTCTGTCCAAAGAATCTATGTCGCCGTATTCAAATACTAGTGTTGAGTTTGCAGCGCCATCCAGGATACCGCGAGTGAGTGCGGTCGTTCCGATGAACCAATCATCGAATGAAAAGAAAGGCTGCTGCTTTGGAATGCAAACATAGCGGCGTCCAGTGTAGGCTCGGGCAATCTTCACTGCTGCAGTTGTCGCATTGGAGCCATTCTTCCCGAACTTGACCATTTCGATAGATGGAATCAGTTCGGTGAGAAGCTCGGCAGCCTTAAGCTCAGTCACTGATGCACGCGTCAGGTTGTTACCTAGGGCAATTTCACGAAGCGCAGCTTGGTTGACAGATGGATGCGAATAACCAAGGGTTACGGCTCGCAACGCCATACCGTAGTCCAGGAACTTTCGGCCTTCCGGGTCCCAGACGTAAGCTCCCTCGCCACGCTCTAGGATTTGGGGTGCATTGGAGGGAAACTGGTCATCGCCACGTGAGTAGGTATGAGCCCCACCAGGGATAACTCGGTTCAATCTTTCGCTAAATGTTGACATGGAATTTCTCCGTGGATTAATTAGTTTCGCCAAATCGACGGCTTACCTTTGGCAGGTCGAAGCACGAAGTCTCTGGGATTCCCGATATATACGGAATCGTTTGGAAGATTGCGATCCAAAAGGAGTGACTCTGCTGCCAGTGTATTGTTGTTCCCCACTGTGCACCGACCCAGAACAGCAGAACCGGGGCGAAGTGTCGTGTACGGCCCTAGAGTTGGATAAGTGTCGTGATTACTGCCAACGCCACAGCGTTGATAGACTAGGAAGTAATCAGCATAGCTACCTCGACCAAGAACTGTGCCCAAAGGATGTATAAGCAGAAAAATCGACGGTAGTGAGATCTCGTAAAAGATGTCGCAGCCGTGTAGCGCCTTATTGAGCAGGAACAGCTTCTTGCAGGTAGCCGGTACCCCGCCATCCATGTGCAATTGGTTGCTCAGAAAATAGAGCCACATAGCATACTGGTCGCCGTGCAGGTGGTCAAACACAGCCTGCTGGCCGTCGAAAAAATACTTGTTGTTAACGTGAGTAAAGCAATGCTCGAGCCGATCAAGCGCGCGCATTGCCGAGGGCAGTAGTTCCATAGCGGCCACAGGATTGCCGTCAGGGAACATGGAATTGACTTGGGCGCTGGCGAGCTCGGTCAGGCCATGAAGATCTAGGGTGGAACGAACACGCAACACTAGCTATGGCTCCCTTTCTGCGAGCGCACACCTACACTATTCGAGGCGAGGTAGGTGCGCACCTTGATCGGACTGTGATCCGAAAACAGGAACATGCTACTGATCGTGATGGCCGAAGCCCCTGCCACCAGCGCGTCATAGCAATGCTTTAGCGTGCCAGCGCCGCTAGACGCGATCAGCGGCACTTCTAATCGTTCGGCTACGCGCCCGATCAAATCAACGTCGTAGCCTTCCATGGTGCCATCGCGTTCGATCGAGCACAGCATAATTTCACCAGCGTGAGCATCCTGCATACGCAGCGCCCACTCCAACGGATCATGACTACTCACCTTATGCCCGCAGTGCGAAACCACTCGCTGGGTGCCGTCAGGCAGACGCTGGTAGTCGATACCCACCACGATGCACTGGTCGCCAAATCGGGAAGCCGCTTCCTTGATGAAAGCCGGATTATCAACCGCGCCAGTAGTGATGCACACCTTGTCAGCGCCGCTGTTCAGTAAATCTGCGATTTGCGTCAGCGAGCGGATCCCGCCGCCGACCGTAAACGGCATGAACACTTCTTCTGACACGCGCTCTATGACGGAACCGATCGCACTGCGGCCTTGGGGTGTGGCATCGATATCAACAAACAGCAGTTCGTCGACCCCGTAAGAGTCATACACTTTGGCAGTTGAGACCGGATTGCCGGCCTCGCGGAAATTTTCGTGGAAGCGTACGCCCTTGACCAGTTTGCCGTTGCGGATCAGGAATTTCGGGATAATGCGCTTTTTTAACATGGAGCAATCCCAATCCAGTTTCGTAGCAACGTCAGTCCGTTGTCCTGGCTCTTTTCCGGATGAAACTGGGTAGCGGTTATATTCCCACACCGTACTACAGCAGTTACCGGACCACCATAGTCGGCCCTGGAGATTACATCCTCCGACTGGTGGCACACCATATGGAAACTGTGGACGAAGTAAAAATTCGCTTCTCCGGTCTTGATGCCATGAAACAGCGGGTCGTCCATATCAAAGGAGATCGTGTTCCAGCCTACGTGGGGCACCTTGAGCGGGCGCGGCACCTCGAGCCGACGGATCTCGGCGTCGATCCAGCCTAGGCCACGGTGTTCACCGTGCTCGACGCTGCTAAGTGCAATCAGCTGCATGCCCAGGCACACGCCCAGCACCGGCTTTTTCAGCTCGCGCGCTTGGCGCTGTAGCACCTGCTCTAGGCCACGCTCGGCGATGGCGCGCATGGCGTCGCCGAAAGCACCCACGCCGGGCAACACTATGCGATCAGCATCGTCGAGCGCAGCAGGGTCTGCGGTAACGATCACGTCCTCGCCGATGTATTCGAACGCATTGCGCAGGGACCGCACATTCCCCATGCCATATTCAACGATAGCAATCATACGTATTTCGTTGTTTTCCCGTCGTCGCCGCGCGTCGGGCCGATCGGCCGGTCGAGCTTTGTGTTGTCCCATTGTGCCATGTCCGGCAGCGGCTTACCTTGGCTGATGGCGGCGGGATCGAATTTCCATGGATGGACTTGGTGCTTTTCAAGGATCTCGTACAACTCCGCATCGGTAAGCTGTAGGATCTCGAGGAACCAGTCCATGGAGGCCGGCCGCTTGCCGTCGTACTCCGCTTCCAGCGTCAGCGCCTGCTCGCGGCCTAGCTCGCCGTTGCGGATGTCGATAGTGGCCAAGTGGTTGGTTCGTCCGTAGCCACGCTTGACGAACTTAGCGAAGTCTCGCATGCCCTGGAACGTGCATTCGATCTTTTCATAGTCGTACTCAGGTGGCACGCCCTCGACCGCCTGCCCTTTCCAACCCAGCTCCTTCTTGATCAGTTCTACATGCTTCTTAGTGTTCCACTCGATATAGTTACCCAAGCAAATGGACTCAACCTTCAGTTTGATCAGATCTTTACGTTTCGGATAATCGAACATCCAAAGATCACGCCTGTCCACGCGCCCCTGTAAGAACTCGTACATATCGTCGGCGGTCATGCCTTGGTTCATCACGCGATTGAAACGCTTCTCGTCAACCTCCTCCATCTCCTCGAAGGTGTACCAACTATGATACTCAGCGGTTGACTCTCCCCAGAATATGAGCGGCGTCTCGAAGCGTAACGCCATGTGCATCACCCCAGCGTAAATGCCCGTATGGCAATGCCAACAGAAGTCGCCGCGACGCTTGAGAGACTCCAACATCAGTTCACGCACGACGTGAAAGCTCGTGGTCATCTCGACCACGTCCACGCCCAACTGCTTAAAAACTTTGGTATTGTTTTCGCCAACCAACGGCCGATAGCCCCAGTGGTTGTAGCGTAAGACCAGCGGCTTTAGGTCCAGCTTTTTGACGATGTACCAAAGTTGGAAAACGCTATCCTTACCGCCGCTATAGGGCACGACGCAGTCGTAGTTACCTTTACCTTTGTGGCGTGCAATCATTTCTTGCAATTGCACTTCACGCGCAGCCCAGTCGATCTTTTCCTTCTTGAACTCGACCTGGCGACAGACACTACAGACACCAAACTCGTCAAATGTGATAGTGTCGACAGTTTCTTTGGTCAAACACCGGGTACATCGTTTCATCATGGGATTTCCTTCTAAATGAGTCGGCTCAGACGGCCGTTGAACTTGGTTCCGAACCTTCAATGAGGTCGCGATTTGCAAGAATGGCTTCGATGCAGATGAAATCGATCAAATCATCAATCTCGAACGATTTGTGACGCGGCGTGACGTAGGGTAAGGTACGCTCGTGATAGAAGCCGCGTTCACGACGAAGTGCCTGAACGGTTGAGGCATAGAGACTACCGTCGAGGCTGAACAAGGGCTCAGTGTCTTGGCGGCGCGGCATCTGACCGAAATGGGCGACGGCGTAAGGTCGTATCAACCCGTCGGTTGCTACGCGCACTGCAAATGCTGGATGGGCGGAGACCATTGCGGTGACGCCCACAATTGCGTCTGCCTGAGAACCGAGGGCGAAAAGGTTTTCAAGTGCGCGGTCAATATCTGCGGCATCAGTTAACGGCGACGTGGGTTCAAGCAGAATCAAGTAGTCGTAGTGGTCGCCGATGCTTGCCATCTCGTCAAGGGTATGCAGGATGACATCGATACTTGGGGTGGTATCCGTTGCCAGCTCGGGGGGGCGCAGGAATGGGACTTCTGCGCCTGCTGCGCGGGCAAGGGTAGCAAAGTCGTCGCTGTCAGTTGAAACGACGACACGATCTACGTAACGTGAGGCAAGCGCAGCTTCTACAGGCCAAGCCAGAAGGGGTTTTCCGTGTAGCGGCCGGATGTTCTTAAGTGGCAGTCCTTTGGAGCCATGCCGAGCAGGTATCAGCGCCAGTACTTTGCGACCGTCTATCATTTAAAAACCTCGTGAAAATCGATGTTTGCTTGCTCAAAATCTGCAGGACGGCCAATATCAAGCCAGTACCCATCGACGTAATGACAACGGGTCTGGTGGCCAGCGGCTATAGCCGCAGAAAAGAGGGAGGGCATGTCGAAAAATGTGTTTTTCGGGATCAGCTCAAGCATGCGCGGCGACAACACGTACATGCCGGCGCTAACGACGAAACTATGGACTGGTTTTTCCTCAATTGCCGAAATGAAGCCGTCGTCCTCACGTACTACGCCAAACGGAACTTGCATTTCGTACCTGCGCACCCCCATCGTGGCATCCGCAGCAACGGCAACGTGATTGTCGACCATCAGGCTGTAGTCTTCTTTGGTCAGAAGATCAGCATTAGTCACAATAATAGGCTGCTCAGGAAGCACCGGTAACAAGCTGAGCGCGCCTGCTGTGCCCATCCGACGTTCTTCACGCAAGTAACGTACGTCGATACCGAACTTCGAGCCATCACCGAAGTGAGTTTCGATCTGCTCGGCTTTGTAGTGAACGGCGAGGTAGAAACGTCTGAATCCCTGTTCGGCAAAAGAGCGGACTATCGTTTCGAGGATGGGGCGGGAGCCCACTCGCAGCATTGGCTTGGGCGTCTCTCTGGTGAGATCCTTGAGTCGCGTGCCGAGACCACCAGCCATGACAATAACCCACTCTGGACGATCGGGAACATAGAGTATGTCGTCCACAATCTCCAAGCCCATAACGATACCGTTCTCATCCACCAAAGGAATCTGATGCAAGCCCTTTTCTCGCATCAGATCAATCATTGCCTGGCGTGAATCTGTAACGCGAGCACAGATGGGGTTGATGTGCATAACCTCCGAAACGGGGTCCGACAGGGTCAAACCGCGCAGCAGGCCACGACGTGCGTCCCCATCAGTCAGGGTACCAAGCAAGCGCCCGTGCTCATCGACCACCATAGCGATCTGACTCGTCGACTCATTAATCGCCACAAGCGCATCCCGCAAGGTCAGCTGGCGGCTTATCAGGGTCTTTTTCCAATCCTTCATTTACTGTAAGTCTCCTTGTCGGGCGGGTACACCAATCAAGGTTCCTCGACCTTCAAAATCTTCGACAACGACCGCGCCCACACCCACCAGCGTGTTGGGCCCCAATGTCAGACCTTGCCGCACAATGGCGCCAGCACCAATGTGAGAATTGCAGCCGACATGCGTGTTACCGCAAAGCACCGCCCGGGGCGCAACATGGACATACTCCTCTAGCGTGCTGTCATGTTCAACAACTGCTGCAGTGTTTATGATCGAACCCACGCCAAGGCGTGCGCCAGCCTGAACAACACAGCCAGCGAGTAACTGAACTCCGGCAGACACAGAGGCGAATGACGATACTTGCGCCGCAGGGTGGCGCACCCCACTGAAGTACCAACCATCGGCCTCCAACTTTGTTTGCACGCGGCGCCGTAAACCTCGGCAGTCGATACCACCCAGCCCGTTGACTAGCTCGACCTCAGCCGGCGCATAACTGCTCAATACATCATCTGTGCCGAGCACAAGTAGACCAGGCAGCACCTCTGCTTGATGCCCAGCCTTGGCACTGCTTTCTAGGAATCCAAGCACTTGACGCCCACTTACAAGCAAAACGTCAGCAAGGACCTTTGCGTGTCCTCCTGCACCAATAATCAGCACGGGCTTCATTGCTGATCCAGAGGTTCGGCGACGGCGTAGTCGCGCAGGGCCGGCCGCCCCACCAAGCCCCAAAGCATGCAGGGTGGTAAACCTCCCCCACTTCGCGCAGTGGTCAGATCCGCCCGTGTAAAACACTCGCCTCGACGTATTTCGCGTGTGGTGATCACTTGCTGGTGGGCGGCCTTTCTAGTGTCCCACTCGCTGGCCTGTGGGCATTTCGCACCGTCTCCAAGAGCAATCGAGATAGCGCGGATCTCGCGAACCATCCGGGAAAGTTCGTCAGGTTCCAGCGAGGCTTGGTGGTCCGGGCCAGGCATTGTCCGGTCGAGAGTGAAATGTTTTTCGATAAGCACTGCGCCGCGAGCCACTGCAGCCACAGGGATCAGGACGCCTTCAGTGTGGTCGGAATACCCAACTGGCAAGCCGAACGCATGCCGGAGCGTGTCCATCGCCGTGAGATTCACTTCGTGCATCGGCGTCGGATATTGTGAGGTGCAGTGAAGCAGCGTAACCCGGCCTTGCAGCGAGCGGCGCCATTCCTCGCAGCTCCAACCCTGCCAGACTTCGTCCACGTGGCCAGGCTCGTTGTCAAAGTTGAAAGCGTGCGCAATCACTGCCAGTGCCTGCTCGACTTCTGACAAGGTCGCCATCCCTGTCGACACCACCAGTGGCTTGCGCTGGCGTGCAAACTTCCATAGCAGTGGCCCGTTGGTGATCTCGCCCGACGGAACTTTATAGAAGGGCATGCCGAGCGATTCGAGAAAATCCAGGCTATCGGGATCAAAGGCCGTGGAGAGGAATTGGATGCCTCGGCGCTGTGCCCGCTCGCGAAGCTCGTAGTGCCAGGCGCGAGGCAGTTCTAGCTTTCGCAGCATGTCGAGCTGAGATTCTGTAGCTTCGGTAGACTGTTTTTGATAACTAGCCTTGGGTGCAGTACGACTTGCAAGCTTTTTCGCATCGAAGGTCTGAAATTTGACCGCATCGGCACCGGCGTCAGCGGCCCGGTCGACGAGCTCACACGCTAGCGCTAGTTCGCCGTTGTGGTTCACTCCTGCCTCGGCAATAATATAAATGCCGTTGTGACTCATCGAATTTCCTTCAACACCATGAAAGCCTCGGCAGCATGCGTACCAGCCTGACTGCCTCGAAGCACTGCTTGCGCACGAACGCACTCTTCACTACGCGGGAAGGGGAAGATTCCCATTTCTCCAACGTACAAGTTCAAGATCTGTATCTTTCTCTCTAGTCTATCACTGATGTCGATGAATAGGTTGGGACGAAAGCCAGGATCATCCGGTCGAAGGCCAAACTCAGTTTCGGAAAGGGTTTCGTACGCATACACCCGCTTAACGCTCGGATGGCGAAAGCTCTTACAGCAGGAGGTGGTGGCATCGAACACAGCTACATGGTCGCTGTGGACATCGTTTCGATATGGCAGGTAAACGGTATCAGGACGAGCAGCCTGGAAGACCTTGCTGATTGCGCCGACGAGATCTCCAACGGCTAGCGTGTCCAAGCGTGTTGTCGGCAGCCCAATGCGATGCACCTCGGAAAATCCGTAGGCTGAGGCGACAGTGTCGATCTCGGCGTTTCTAGTAGCAATGCGATCTTTTGAAAAACCCTGGGATACTGTCATTGTTGTGACGATAAGCCAATGGACGGTGTCGCCCTCGGAGATATGGCGCAGCAACGTACCGCCGCAGCCAAGGCTTTCGTCGTCCGGATGCGGTGCAACGACCAGAACGGTGCTCATATGTAGTCCCCTTTAACTGGAAATATGTCGAGTTCATGGTCTGTCAGACACACTGACCCTTGTCCGCACCGTACAGTAATGTTGCGACCATCTACCGCCAGAACCTTGCCTGGCTCAGCGTTCGGTGCGCCCCCCGTCAGCTCGATGCATTTCCAGACTTTGACTTGGCGCCCTTGGTGAATGAAATGTGCCCCAGGATATGGGCGTGCAAGAGCGCGTACCAAGTTACGCACGGCATACGGCTCCATCCGCCAGTCGATCCGTCCATCCTCAGCCGAGCGTTTGCGCCAGTACGTGGCGAGTGCGGCATCTTGGGGCTGTGGCACGAGGGATCCGTCATCCAGGCCGCGCACGATGTTCTCGACTTGACGAGGAAGCAGAGCGAGTACCTTCGCATATAGAGATGCCGCGTCGTCCTCTGGGTCGATGACTACCGGGAATTGGCTGAGCAAAGGCCCACTGTCGGCACCCGCGTCCATTAGGAAAAAGGTCGAGGCCGTCTGTCGGAGTCCGAGCGCCAGCGCCCAAACCAAGGGATGGCGTCCACGGTTGGCCGGCAGAGCTGCTGGGTGGAACCCGATCACACCGCGAGGTGCAACCTGCAACACGTGATTTCCGAGCAAGCGGGACCAGCCGACGCAAAAAATCAGATCGGGGTATAGTGCGTTCAGCCATTCTGCCTGAGCTGCGTCACCGACCATATCCTCCACGAACAAGAGTGGCGTACTCCGCCCGGCTAGATCACTCAGGTCGATGTAGTCACTATTGAGTCGGTCGGAACGCATCGTCACTACACCAACCACTTCGCAGAGTGAGTCCGGCAGAGATAGAAGAGTCTTCAGTGCGACACGACTGGAGGCCACGCAACCGATGAAGGCAATCCTTAGGGACATGTTGAACCTGTCAGATCATAAAATCGTTTGAAGAGCAGCCCCTCAAGCGGGTGGCTGCTTACGATCGTTGCTATTCTCTGGCCCGCACCAGGTTCACCATATGGTGTGCGTCTTTGGCGCGCGATTGTGCGGTGATCAGCCGTTAGAGCTTGCCGGATGGCATTTCGTATATCTTCTTCACGTTCGCTGCAGTGGATTACGGAAGGGGCGTACAGGCGGCCCCGTTGGCGGTCGCCGATGTCAACAGTTGGTGTTCCAAGCGAAGGCACTTCTATCAGTCCACTGGAGGAATTGCCGACAACAACATCGACGACAGCCGCCGTACTCAGATAACGGCGAGCGCCGAGTGATTCGACTGCAAGCACCCGATTTCGGCGGGATGCTGCAAATTGCTCAACCTCGCGACGCAGGGCTTGGTTTCCCGGATCGGCATTGACGCCGGTGATTACTATCGTTCCACCGTAAGCGTCTAAGACTTCCAGTAAGGTGCGAATTGCAGTGCCGGCGTGTCCGGTCTGCAACGTGACAGGGTGATGTGTAACAAGGAAACTGGGGTAACGAAGTTCGATTCCAAGCTCAACTTCCAACTCTGCTCGCTCCATCCTAGATAGCTGCGCGATATTGTCGAGACCGGTCGCACCGACGATCCACACTCTCTCTGGCGCTTCACCAAGTTGGATGACGCGCCGCCGAAAAGCTTCAGCGGCGACAAAATGTAGGTGGGACATCTTTGTGATGGCGTGACGAATGGCCTCGTCGATCAGCCCTTCCGTTGCTTCTCCACCGTGCAAGTGGGCAATAGGGATCCGCGCTAGCATCGCGGCTTGCGCCGCGCCAAGCATCTCATAGCGATCTCCTAGTATCACAAGCAAGTCCGGCTGCAGTTCCTGGAAGGCACGACCTATCCCGATTGTTGTCGCTGCCAAAGCTTCAGTGACGCCAATCGCACTGTCGTCATCCATCAAGATCGGGACACGCGCGGAGATAGGGATCCCATCTTCCTCTATTTGTCGGACGGTCCAACCGAATCGCGCGCTCAGGTGCGCTCCAGTGACTACCAACTGCAGTTCGACTCCTGGGTTTGCGTGAAGTTGGGTCAATAGCGGTAATAGCAGGCCGTATTCGGCTCTGGTGGCGGTGACAACGCAGATTTTGCGGCGGTTCATTTATATAGGCCAGTAAGTGGAGCAGAACTGGGCAAATTCACGACGCGCGCCTCTAACCACTGAGCGTTCGCCAACGGACCCCTAAGCGCATTTTCGTACGCGGGAAGACGCGTCATCAGCGCCCATATTGGGCGCGTCATCACGCCGGCGCTATTAGTGGACTTCAGCAGCACATCGCGCTGCTCTGGGTTTTGACATATCACCCCGTTAAGCCAATAGTTGGAATGACAGTGTTCTGGCTCGACGATAGGCTGGAAGTCGGTGCCCTCGAAAAACTCGATGTATCGATGAGCCAGCGCGCGTTTGGATTCTAGGAATGCCGGGAGCTGTTCCAACTGCGCGCAACCTAGCGCAGCGTTGAGATTAGGCATTCGATAGTTATATCCAACCTCGTCGTGAAAGAACTCATAAGGGTGAGGGATCTTGGCTGTTGTCGTCAGGTGCTTGGCGCGCTTACCTAGATCCTCGTTTGCCAGCACCATCCCCCCCCCACCAGTGGTCATGATCTTGTTGCCATTGAAGCTGAGTACGCCAAGCCTGCCAAAGTTACCGGTGTGACGTCCTTTGTAGTAGCTGCCCAACGACTCGGCAGCATCCTCGACCAGTATTAGGTGCCAGCGATCGCAGACGGCGATCAGCGCGTCGAGTTCGACCGGATGGCCGAAGGTGTGCATCGGGAGGCAGACCCGGATTCGACGGTGCCCAGCGCGAGTTCGGCAATCGCCGTTGTCGTCGATCAAAGCATGCTCAGCAAGCCAAGCCTCCAATGCTGCAGGGGAAAGGCCTAGGGTGTGACGATCCACGTCCACGAACAATGGTTCTGCGCTGCAGTACGCGATGGCGTTACAGGTGGCTACGAAGGTCAGCGACTGCGTCACCACCAGATCACCCGGCATCACATCGGCCAACTTCAATGCAATGTGGAGCGCGGCTGTTCCGTTCATCACAGCAACCGCACGTTGACTGCCTGTAAAGGCTGCCATATCCTTCTCGAAGCGGTCAACGTAGGCGCCAACACTGGAAACGAAGGTCGAATCAATCGTGTCAACTACCAGTTCACGCTCGCGACCTCTAAATACCGGCGCATGCAGCGGAATAAACTCGTTGGTGCGATACTGATCACGAACGAAACGAATGAGAGAGTTGAACATTCCTGCCTCAGACATTATAAATGTTGGCTTTGTATTTAGCGAGGTTATCTGCTCGTATAAACCATTCTACTGTTGCTTTGAGGCCTGCTCGAATATCGTAGATCGGCTCAAACCGAGTCAGATCGCGAATCTTTGTGTTGTCACACCAAAGGCGAAATACCTCAGACTTTTCTGGACGCAGTCGTTGCTCTTCAACAAGAAACTCCACATCGCTATTCATCAGATCACGAATTAAATTTAAAGTATCTCCAACCGAAATTTCAAAGTTAGACCCGATATTTACAGTTTCGCCAATTGCTTTTTCGCAGCGGGCTAATTCAAGAAAGCCACGGCATGTATCGGCTACATAATTGAAGTCACGCGTAGGAGTTACATCTCCAAGCTTGATTTGCTTCTGGCCGCTGGCAATCTGGCTGATTATGGTCGGAATCACTGCGCGCGCGGACTGCCGGGGGCCATATGTGTTGAAAGGGCGCGCGATAGTTAGTGGCAGGTCGAACGCATTGAAGAAACTCATAGCCATAGCATCAGCACCAATTTTGGAGGCGCTGTAAGGTGACTGTGGCTGCAAAGGGTGCTTTTCGTCAATCGGCACATATTGTGCTGTGCCATATACCTCGCTGGTTGAGGTGTGAATTACTCGTTTCACACGATTTTCAAGTGCTGCCTGACATACATTGAGAGTACCCCTGACATTAGTATCCACATAGCTATCGGGGGCAACATAAGAATAAGGTATGGCAATCAATGCTGCCAAGTGAAAAACGATATCAACATCTTTTGTTATGTGTTTGCAATAGTGTGGATCACGAACATCCCCACTAAGAACCTCTATTTCATTTTTGCAGTCAACATCTTCCAGCCAACCCCAATAATTAAAAGAATTGTATTGTGATAAAGCCCTTACTTTGTATCCTTGTTTAACTAGAAGCTCAGTCAGATGGGAACCTATAAAGCCATCAGCTCCGGTTATCAAAACAGATTCTTGTTTGTTACTCATACCTTTTACATTCTTTCTTGACCAGAGGTTTTTGATCTGAATTGGAGAACTTCTATTTCAGCTTTCAACCGCTCATACTCGTTCATCTTGCGCTGTAAAAAACGGTGGGTAATCAGTGTTTTTTCGGCCAACCCGTTGGGGGTCAATACATAAATGTACCCAAACTTATTCTTCGAATATGCGAAGTTTTTCATCTTAACCCAGCCCTTATCCACCAGAGCCTTGAGGCAGTAATTCACACTCCCAACACTTACCCCCAAAGACTGCGCCAACTCTCTTTGAGTCAAATCTGGGTTCTCTTCCAGTAAACGCATCATTTTGTAATGCTTTTCTTCTTGAGTTGCAGTTCTAGTGTTCAAGTGATTATTTAATGAGGTTCGATCAAGTTTTAAAGACGCTACCGCCCTGCCGGACTGGATAGCAATTTGTCAGCATCTTGTAGAATTTTATAAGTATTTCAAGTTTTGTTCAATGATTGAACGAAAGGTGTTTGATTCAAATCTTAACTATATGATTTCAATCAATAAAGTGATCAAAGTTGAGAATGCTAATGCCCGATTCCGCTCTACTATTTACTCACCTCATTATTCAAAGCCTCAATCTCTTCCTTCAAAGACTGGTACTTCTGCATTTTACGTTTCAAAAAGTCTACCGCGAGGGCTGTTTTTTCAGCAAAACTTTGCGGAGTTAATAAGTAAGCGTACACCCACTTATTTTTATTGTTCTTAAAGTTTTGTATTTTTACTGAACCTTTTGCAACTAGAACATTCAGACAATAGTTCACTCCACCCAAACTAACCTCAAAAGATTTAGATAACTCTCTTTAGGTTAGGTGAGGATTTGACTCTAAAAGTCTAAGTACTCGAAATTGAAGCTCTGAGGACATGGGAAGTGGAATGATGTTCTTGTAAAAAAGTATTTTAGAACGCTACCGCCCTGCCAAACACCTTAGCAGAACGTATTTTATTCAATTATTTCAATAACTTATACTAAGTTAAACTACTAAAACTGTACTGATAGTTAATCTATAGCTTTGGCTTTAACCTTCAATTATGAAAATTATAACTAAATACTTGTAATTTATGCCTTTTTTATAGCTCTAAAAACTATAATCATGGATTATGGAATTATTTGTTCTCGCTTTTTTTGTCAGCCTCATCAGCACTCTCGCCCTGGTCAGATACCAACATCTTCACGAGAAGATCAGTAGCGATCATGATTTATCAGGCCCGCAAAAGTTTCATACTCAAGCTGTTCCCAGAATTGGTGGTTTAGGTATTTTTCTTGCGCTACTATGCAGTGCTTTATTTTCATTTTTATTTCTATCAACAGAACGCGGATTACTTCTTTTACAAATATCGGCTTGCGCACTCCCTGCTTTCGTCATTGGTTTGATTGAAGACCTGACAAAGAAGATTGGGGTGAAAACTCGTTTGATTGCCATAGCCGTATCAGCATGCATGGGTATTTATTTCTTAAATGTTTTAATCACCAAAATCAATGTACCCGGGTTTGATTGGCTTTTGAGTATTGGTGTCATAGCAATCATCTTCACCATAATTGCTGTCACAGGATTGGCAAATGCCTACAACATCATTGATGGCTTTAATGGTTTAGCCAGCATGATTGCCATGATCAGTTTATTAGCCATTGGATATGTTGCATTCAAAGCCAATGATCTGGTTTTGGCATCAAGCTGCTTGATCGTGATTGGTGCCATTGGTGGCTTCTTTATTTGGAATTATCCAAGAGGCTTGATATTTTTGGGTGATGGTGGCGCTTACCTGATTGGATACTTGATTGCTACTCTGTCTATTTTGTTGGTGATACGCAATCCAAGCGTCTCTCCATGGTTTGCGCTACTCGTGAATGCTTACCCCATTTTTGAAACACTCTTCACCATTTGGCGACGCAAAGTTCATCAAGGGAAAAATCCTGGTTTGCCTGATGGTGCACACTTTCATTCTTTGATTTATCGAAGAATCATTCGTTGGGCAGAGGTTCACGAACTTAAAGACACCGCCTCTTATGCCAAAAATGCTAAGACATCACCCTATCTTTGGTTGTTATCAAGCTTGGCGGTTTTTCCTGCGATTATTTGGTGGCAAACTACCTGGATCTTGCAATGCTTTGCCTTGTTATTTTGTGTATCTTATGTGTTTGCATATAACGCTGTAGTGAAATTTAAAACACCAGGCATTTTTAAATTACTAAAGTAATTCAATAGCTGTTAAGCAATTAGCAAGTTTGTTATCTTTGTGATTGATAGAGTAACTGCGAAGACAACCGCTTCTAATCATTAAGTGTTGCATTTAAAAGTAATTATAGAAATGAATGAACTCGCAATGAATACGGTAGAAACGAAAAATCAAACGCTCAATTTTCTTAACTGCGGCAACTGAATTTGCAGCTTTTGCACTGAACCCAATACCTCAACCAACAGCATGGCTCTTGATAAGCCATCAGGTAAGGTTTGAAGTTTTTCAAAAAATCCAATTAATCCTTTAAATGGACCTTGAGTAATCTCAATCATTTCTCCAGGCTTGAATAGCTCGTGCAAAGGTTCTTCATTAGCGCAACGTTGCTTTAAACAAGCAACAATTGTTTCAGGTATTTCTACTGGATCTGCTGAAGTACCAAATCTAAGAAGCTGAGAGACCCCCCTGGTTGATCTAATTGGGAACCAATTACTGGTGACATCAGATAAACGGATAAATAAATATCTGGGGAACAAGGGTTCAGTGGCAAGCTGTATTTTACCCTGTTGTTTCTTTTGAACTTGGCAAGTTGGCAAGAAAACTTCAAAGTCCTGAGCCTCAAGATTTTCTAGCGCCCTGAACTCTTCTCCGACCTTGGTATGAATCACATGCCATTTCATAGATAGGAGATCCAGTGTGATTTAATTCTTAGGTGCTAAGTCTTTATTACTAATGCTTAATTAGACGCTTTGTAAGCTTTATAGCCTCGCTTACCTAACATTAATAAAAGCCCCAAAAATAAACCCGCTAATAAACCTGCCATCAATGCAGTTGCACGCTTGGGTGAAACCTTGTCTTCTGGGGAATAGATTGGAGCAATCAGTTTAGTTTGTCGCGCATTTGCTGAACCAATAAGATCTTGCAAGCGAATAATTTCATCATTTAATTGTTTAAGCTCATCTCTGGTTGATAAGTAAACCGCCGACATCGAAGAGCCCGACCTATCAGCTTTTGCGATGAATGCCTGTCCATCCTGTAAGCGTTTTTGATAAGTTAAAACTTTGGTTTTTGCTTCATTAATAAATACATCTGCAATTCCAGTTTGATGTAGCTTGATTTTTTCAAAAAGCTTTAAAGAGCACGCACTTGCAATAGTCTGACTGGGTCCAACTACTTTTAGCTCAACAATTTGAGTTCCTTTGACAACGGATATCTTTACAGTTTTTGCCAAAGTTTCAAAGGGCTTTTTATACTCATTAAATCCACAAACTTTGATTAAATCTTCAGCATATGAGGTCGGCAACTTCATACGTGCCATTAGTGTATTTCCATCCTCAATGCTAGATGGCGCAGCAGGATTACCCAAAGTAATTTGCGCCATCTGAATTTGAGCTGTTGCCTCGTATTTGTTCGGAGTCACAACAATATAAGTGACAGCACCCAATAGGCCTAAGACACCCGTTGCAAAAATCGTCTTCCAAGACTCAACCAAGAAATCAACAATATCTTTGAGCGAAATTTCATCTTCAATATTTGAGTTGAAATTTGGGTTGATATTTTGGTCTGACATGATTTTTATCCGTTTCCTAATTTAGGATAATTATAACTTGATGCGATACAAAATCAGCCCTAAAGACTCACTCCAGATGAAACGCATTCTTTCTATTCCAGCAGTGCTGGGATAGAAATCCAGTGGGTGAAACTGGTCTTTTTGATAAAAACCCATAGGAGCTGGTGTGACCTTAAGACCATGCTTTTCAAATACAGCTTGGGCTCTGGGCATGTGCCAAAAATGGGTGACCAAGTAGACATGAGTAATACCTTGTTGCTTCAGTATTTTTGATGAAAACGCTGCATTTTCCTCGGTAGTTCTTGATTGATTTTCAAGCCATCGAGCCTGAACCTGAAACTCATTGTTTAAGACTTTCTGACTTAACTCAGCTTCTGTTAGTTCATTACTTGATGTGGCGTCAGGAGCGCCGCCCGTGATTAATAAGGGTAAATGAGTTGCTTGAGACAAGGTGACTCCATATCTAAGTCTTTCCATGGCTCTAGCTTCAATATTTTGATATTGATACTGTAGGTATTCAATGGCACCACTTCTACGCCCACCTCCTAAGATCACAATCGCTTGCTCCACGCCCTGCCTTGAAGCACTTCTCCCCTCAATTAATTTTAAGGTATGTCTATCTTCTAGAACTTTAAGATCAAGAGGTGATGACCAAGTGATGATGCTACCCAAGACATTTGTTAGCTGTATAGCTAAGTAGCTAGTACTACTGAGCCAAATCATCGCAACACCAACAACAATGAGAGATTTTTGTAAAAACTCGCGCTTTTTTAATAAAAAAAGCGGAAGCAGTATTAGCCACAACCAAATACCGGGTGGCATCAGTAGTTGCGCTACAAGATTACGAACCGCCCATTCATAAGTCCATGTTTCCATATCGATGATTTTAATCTTTTATTCACATTAATTAACTGCTTTCATTTTTTATATTTTCAGTTATCAGATTTATCCGTGTAGGCTACTTCCTACAACAAAATCAGAACTATTCTCTATACAAATCTTACTATCCTCTTTATTGGATGTTTTTCTACTTATCTTTTAGAAAGAGGTGTATCAATGGGTATCCGCATGAAATATTTTCCACATGAATCAGGTACTAATAGTGAACAAGCAGCAGCCATGAATGCCGCTCTTGTGACTGAATTAGAAATGGATGCAAAGCCAGC
>JACCDM011886586.1_pt1 | contig 36938 bp, 25 predicted proteins | sample 7445851 | NCBI WGS metagenome assembly JACCDM01 (sample SAMN15323438, study PRJNA562643) | freshwater metagenome | isolation source: river surface water | place: USA:Blue River Watershed | collected 2017-08-16
TTATAAAAACAATAGTATCGAAAATAATTTAGACGAAAGTCATTATTTGCGTATTCAAGTAGATCCTACAAAAAATACATCTGCAGAGGGGGCTTTGATGTGTAAAATTGAAGGAGTTTATTCAACTGGAGAGCATTTTTATTATGAATATACTCCATACAGGGGGTATTTGTCCAGTGTTGAACCTGTTTGTCATATTGGTTTAGGAAAAAATCGTAAAATCAAAGAATTACGAATTCTTTGGCCAAATGATCAAATGCAAATTGTAAAGAATCCTGGAATGGATAAGATTTTGCATGTTAAGCAGTCAGATGCGAAATTGGCCTATCAGTCCATTTTAACACCCAATAAATCGATGTTTGTTGATATCTCATCTTCCATCGTAGATCATAATATCCATCAAGAATATGATTTTGTTGATTTCAATTTTCAAAATTTAATGCCACATAAATTATCTGAATTAGGACCGTGCCTAACTCAGGGTGATGTAAACGGTGATGGCCGTATTGATTTCTTTATGGGTGGTGCAAAATTTACTTCAGGGGCGTTTTATTTACAACAAGCTGATGGCTCCTACAAAGCTAGACCTTTGGAAACTGATTTTACCATGATGAAAAAATTAGGAGAAGATTTGGGAGTTTTGTTAGTAGATTTGGATCAAGATAAGGATTTGGATCTTTACATTTGTCGAGGTGGCAATGAGAATAAAATTAATGATGTAGCTCTACAGGATGTTATTTATCAAAATGATGGGAAGGGTAAATTTACTTTAGTACCACAGGCATTACCTATATTCAATGAATCCAATTCAGTAGTTTCTGCAAATGATATTGATCATGATGGGGATTTAGATTTATTCGTTGGTGGTAGAAATGTACCTTTTCAATATCCACAAGCTGCCAATTCAAGACTCTTATTAAATGTTTCAAAAGCTGGGACGATTCAATTTAAAGATGTTACAAGTACTAAATCTAGAGATTTATTAAATTTTGGTTTAGTATGTGATGCAACTTTTTCAGATGTTGATGGAGACCACTGGGATGATTTAATTATAGCCAGCGAATATGCTCCAATACAGATTTTTAAAAATACGAAAGGTGGTTTTAAAAAGATGAGTGAAACTGGACTTGATAAGTTGACAGGACTTTGGACCTCGGTTCGTGCAGCGGATTTAGATAAAGATGGTGATGTTGATTTTGTAGTAGGAAATATGGGTAGAAATACTTTATTGCAAGCAAATGCAGATCGTCCGGTGGATATTGTACATGGTGATCTAGATGGAAACGGAATTTATGATTTATTTCCATTTGTACATTTTGTAAATGAAAAAGGTGAATATGACTCTTATCCATTACATGGGAAAGATGATATCAATAAAATGTTGATTACAACGAAAAAGCGTTGGGTTTATTTCAAGGAATATGGTAAATCAACTCAGGCTACATTTTTTACAGAAGAAGAGAAAAAGAAATCAAAAGTTGCAAGTTTTAATTCAAATGCTTCCGTTTGGATTGAAAATTTAGGAGGAGGTAAATTTAAATCACATGAATTGCCAATTGAAGCTCAATTCTCCTGTATCAATGCAATTGAGGTAATGGATGTTAACAATGACAAAAATCTTGATATCGTTTATTTAGGAAACAATTTTGGCAATGAAGTTTTCGTAGGACGATATGATGCTTCTAATGGTGGAGTTTTATTAGGTAACGGAAAAGGAAACTTTACATTTTATAAAGATTCAGGCTTTGAAGTGCCTGGAGATGCCAAATCGTTAATTCGTATAAATAATGAATTAATTGCAGGACAAAATCGAGGACCTATTAAACGGTTTAAAAAGATTAATTAATTGCAGTAGAATCAGCAGGAAGCCCATTGCAGGTAAAATCAAAATGAAAGTTATCAGGTTTCAAAAACGGCATTTTGGTGTAACCTTCAATGGATAAGCTGGGATCAGCATAAACTTTTTCCATGAATTTTGCATATGCAGGCATCGCCATTTTAGCGCCTTGACCTAATGCTAAACTTCTAAAGTGAATACTTCGATCGTCTCCGCCTACCCAAACTCCAGCAACTAATTTTTGGGTTACCCCCATAAACCATCCATCTGAAAAGTTTGATGTAGTACCAGTTTTAGCGCCAATTTCATTTCCTGCTACAATAGAGGTTCGTTTTAATCCTTCTGCTGTACCTAAGGGTTCGTCAACTGCTCCACGCAACATATAGGTCATTAAATAGGCTGCCTCGGGCTTTATGGCTGCTTTTGCAGTAGATGAATATTCTTTTAACACATTACCTACTTTATCAGTGATTTTTAAAATCATGATAGGTTCATTTCTTTCACCCAAATTTGCCAATGTACTGTAGGCTGACACTTGTTCATATACACTTACTTCAGAGGCGCCGAGACATAATGCAGGACCTTCATATAATGGACTTGAAATTCCGCATTTATGTGCAAAATCGGCTATTTTGGCTGGCCCCAATGTTTTCATTAATTTAGCAGAAACAGTATTAATTGATAGGGCCATTGCTCTTCTCAGTCGTAAGTTTTCATAAGAATATTTGCCATCTGAGTTTTGAGGTGTCCAAGTACCTCCAGTTAAACCATCTTCTTCTCCAAAAGTGACAGGTTCATCAATTAGTTCGTCGCAAGGAGTAGCAACTTCATTTTCAATCGCTGCACCATAAACAAATGGTTTGAAGGTAGAGCCTGGTTGACGTTTACTTTGAGTAATGTGGTCAAATTTAAAGTATTTATAATTGATTCCACCAATGTAGGCCTTGACGTGGCCATTGGTTTGATCCATGGCCATAAATCCACAGTTTAAAATTCGCTTGTAGTAATTTAATGAATCCATAGGACTCATGAGGGTATCTACATCTCCAGAATAAGAAAAAACCGTCATTCGAACTTTTTTGTTCAACTCTTCCCAAACTTTGTATTCATCGTTTGAATAAGCCTCCATTAATTCTCTGTAACGAGGCGTTCGCTTCATGGCATCTCTAAGGAAGCCTTTCATTTCTTTCATTTCTTCATTGACCCATGGATTTCTTCCTCGCCAATGGTCGTAAAATAGCTTTTGTTCTGCTTTCATATGCTCTTGAACTGACTCTTGCGCATATTTTTGCATTCTTGAATCGATAGTGGTATGAATTCTTAATCCTGATGTATATAAATTTAATTGTTGATCCTCAGGTCTTGATTCATTTATTTCTTTTAGTGCTGCCAAAACTTCTTTTCGGATGGCTTCTCTAAAATAAGGCGCATCACCTGTATTTTGGTTTTCAACTTTGAAATGTAAATTCAAAGGGTTTTCCTTTAATTTATCCGCATCTTCTTCCGTGATGTATTCGTATTTGGCCAACTGTCCTAAAACGATATTTCTTCGATTTAATGTTTTCTCTGGTCGAACTCTAGGGTCAAACAAAGATGGATTTTGCAAGAGACCAATAATGGTTGCGGCTTCTGGGTAGGTAATGTTTTTTAAATCTTTTTGAAAGTATGTTCTACAAGCCACTTGAATACCATAGGCATTGTTTCCAAAGCTCACCTCATTGAGGTACATGGCCATGATTTCTTGTTTAGTATATCTTCTTTCTAATTTAATGGCTAAAATCCATTCTTTGATTTTTGCAATGGCCGTTTTTAATCCATCAACTTTCATCAATAAACCCATATATAATGGATCTTCTTCTCCATATTCGAGAGTTCTAGTATTGAATAAATTCTTAGCTAATTGCTGAGAAATTGTACTACCTCCACCAGATGTACCTACTGAAAAGACAACACGAAGCATAGACCTAAAATCAATACCTGAATGTGTTGTGAATCGTGCATCTTCTGTGGCCATTAACGTATTAATAATTACAGGGGGCAGGTCTTCAAATTCAACAGGATTTCTGTTTTCTCTAAAATATTTACCAATTTCTTGACCATCTTCCGAAATGATTAAGGAAGCCTCTTGGCTTTTTGGATTTTCTAATTCTTGTAAACTTGGCATTCCGCCAAATAACCAAAACACATTGAAGTTTACAGCAGCAATGAAGAGGATAAGAAAAATAAATCCTCCAATAAAAGTTTTATAAAAAAACTTAATCCATTTTTGATATTTACCTTCTTCGAATGAAATCATTTTCTACTTTGTAATGTTTTTAAAAGATCTTCAGCATCTTTTAGGAGTTTGCTTTTAGGAAAACTTTGAATAAATAAAGTTAATAGATTTTCATAAGTTGATAACTCTTTCAAACTTCCTTTATTTAACGCTTTTAAGAATAAAACTTTATCCTCTAAATTGCTTCCAGGAAATTGACGATCTATTAGTAAACAACTTTGAAATGATGCTTCAAAATTACCTTGTTTATATTGATCAAATGCTTTTTCGTATGCAATTTTTGCTTCTAATTCTTTGTTGTTACTTAAGCTTCCTGTTTCATATTTCAATACAAGAGTTTTGAAATGTGAATCAGGATATTTTTCAAAAAGAGCTTGTTTATATTTTTCTCGTTCTTTTGGTTGCTGTTCTTCACTAATATATAATAAATAAAAAGTCTCTGCCTCAAATCCAGTTTGTGGAAACCTTTTTAATAGTGAGTTTAACTGTTCCTTTGTTAAATCATTATCATTCAATTCAAATTTGGCGAATTTTCCAGATTCAAATAAGGCTTTTTCAATAGATTTTTGAGTTTCAAGTAATTGTTTATTTGTTTTAGGAATTTTTGACAACCAGATAGATAAAGAGTCTTTTGGACTTTCACTTACCTCTTGAGTTTTCGTATTTATCGTATTCGTTACGTTATTTGAAGCAATTGTATTTCCTGTATTGGGCGCTGTTTGCAAGCTTGAATTATTCTTTGTTTTTCTATTCCAAAAATCTTCTAGAGTTCGAATGCCCCATTTATTTGTAAATTCTTGTTCACCTCTGATTCGAACCATGTCATTGTAAAAGTAAAACGATTGTTGTTCAGTACTACTTTGTCGCCTCGTAAAAAATATTTGAAGGGTGTTTTTAAGGGTGCTTTCAATCAATTTATTTGTTGTACTATCTTTTTTTGAATTTTTGGAGGCCTGTAATTGCGAATAAATATTTTTTAGTTCTGCATCAGATTTATTTGAAAGTACGACTAACGAGTCATTTAAGTGAATTGTTTCAACGAATGTATTGTATTTTTTCCACTTTTCTGTAACTCTTTTGAGTTCACTATACTCAGGATGAGTAGGCTGTAAATAAGTTACTGCACTGTCATAATAAGCAATTGCCTCTTTGGGTTTTCTAAATTGTTTTGCAAATAAGTGGCCTAATTGCAAATATAATTCCCCCTTTTGTTCTTCATTTTTCGCCCCTAATGTCCAATATTCTTTAGCTTTTTCGAAGTCATTTTTTTGATAATAGATTTGTCCAAGTGCAACATAAATAAAAGGTTTTAAATCCTCATTTTTGCTTTCCTTGAGCATTTTAATCAAAGTAGGTTCGTCGTCTAATATTTGTGAAATGGCCAGTTGTGATTGAAATGATAATTGATAATTGGCTTTCCCTTTAGCAACTAATTGAAAATAGGATAATGCTTTTTGTTCATTATTTTGAAGGAAATGCATTTGTCCTAGGATATAGAGAATTCTTGATTTCTCATTTGCATTCGAAATCAATGCTAAGGACTCTTCAAGTAGTGCGATCGATTTATTGGCTTCTTTTTTCTTTTGGAAATACCATGCATTGCTTAGATATAATTCTTTTTTCTGGTCCTTATTTAAATCGAATGTAAGGATATATTCATTTACCTTATCAGCTTCTTGAAATTCCTCTGTTTGAATATAAATTTTTAACAAATAGAGTAAGGATCCAATTTGATTTTTAGTGTCCGGGTCAATCGAATTTACATATTTAAAGGTTTCTAAAGCATTTTTTAAATCGGCTTGATAAATTCTTCCTTTACCAATTAAAAAATAGGCATCGTCTAAATAGGAGGAATTCTGATGCCTATCAATTACTAAAGATGCTTTTTTGATAATTTTATCAATGGCTTCTTTTTGTTGCAAAGCGATACTTGAATCTGGAAAATTAATGATTGGTAAAAGGTTTCGATAATTTTCTTTTGTATTCTCTTTTAAGGTTTTTAGTAAGTCTTTTTCAATTCGATCTGCTTGCCAAATAGCATTGTATTTTGCATTAATGTTATGAAAGGCCACAGCAGCAGGCCTTTTACTAAACTGCGAACAGGAAGCTAGGGTGATTAGGACTAAAAAATAGGTTAGGAACCTCCGCATTAGGTGTTTAATAATTTTTCAAATTTACAAGAATTATTAACGAAATTCAGATAAATTTAGCATAATTACACAAGATTTTTTTTATCAATGAATCCTTATCAACGATATGTTGGAGCAGCATTTCAAATGTTAGTTACCATTTTATTGGGAGTATGGCTTGGTCAATATTTAGATGGCTATTTTCAAGTCGAAAAACCTTGGTTTACACTTGGCTTTTCTTTGTTTTCAATCCTTGTGGCAATGATTGCACTGATTAGAAGTTTGCCAAAATAAGCAGTCGATTTCCGTAAAATAATAGTAAATTGCTTTAATTTTCATTTCTTGAATGTTAAGCGGAAGAAACCGAATCATTTTTATTTTTTTTACGCTCATTTGTTTAGCCTTTTTGGCTAAATTAATGTACTTACAAGTATTTGATGATTCCTATGTAAAAGCCGCAGATAATAATGCAATCCGGAAAATTATTCAAATTCCTTTTCGAGGAGAAATTTATGATCGGAAAAACAAATTAATTGTTTTTAATACACCGATTTATGATCTATATGTTACTCCCAAAAAAGCAGTATCGATTGATACCAATCGATTTTGCCAACTTTTTGGAATAGATAAAACCTATTTTATCAAGCAAATGCAAAAAGCTAGGGCTTATAGTAAATTAAAACCATTTTTGTTTTTGCGGAATTTGTCCAAAGAAGATTTTGCGCGAGCACAAGATGCTATGATCGATTTTCCTGGCTTTTCTTTTGTTACCAATTCTTACCGAACCTATCAATCTTTAGCATTTTCAAATGCTTTGGGATATGTTGCAGAAATCAATCCGAATAAATTGCTTGAACAAAAAGAAGAATATTATCGACAAGGCGATTTGATTGGAATCAGTGGTTTAGAATCTTTTTATGAAGAGGTTTTAAGGGGGCAGAGAGGGGTTAAATACCGAATGGTAAATAGCAATGGCGTTGAAAAAGGAGAATTTAAAAATGGTGAACTTGATATAAATCCAGTAGCGGGTCAAAATTTGTTTACCAGTATAGATATTAAATTACAAGAATATGCCGATAGTTTGATGCGATACAAGGTAGGAAGTGTTGTTGCCATTGAACCTTCAACTGGTGAAATTCTTACAATGGTTTCAGCACCTTCTTATGACCCGAGTATGTTAGCGGGTCGAAATTTTTCTAAGTATTACGGGAAGCTGGCAATGGATCCGATGAAGCCCTTGATTAATCGTCCTCCTTCTGCATATTATCGACCAGGCTCAACGTTTAAGCTTGTGCAAGCGTTGGTAGGTCAACAGCTTGGAATTATAAATGCTGGTAGTGTTTTTACGCATGCAGGGGCTCCGGTTAAATGTCATAGTCATAATACATCCCATAATGATTTGCACAATGCAATTCAATGGTCTTGCAATCCATATTTTTACCATGCCTTCCGAAAGATATTATATGATGGAACTTCAGGTGATACGTATGAGCGGTCAGCACAAGGATTAAAAAGATGGGAAGAGTTGGTTGCAAATTTCGGCTTTGGCCGAAAATTGGGGGTTGATTTGGGAAATGAAAAAAAAGGTAACCTTCCAAACGTAGATTATTATAATAAAATTTACAAAGGGGCTAATACATGGAAGTTTTCTAATATTTATTCATTAAGTATTGGTGAAGGTGAATTGGTGGTAAGTCCTTTGAAAATGGCGAATTTAGCTGCAATCATCGCAAATAGAGGTTGGTATATTCCACCACATTTGGTGAAAGGGGTAGGAGATAAAAAAGCCATTGATCCTTTTTACAAAACAGTAATTCCAGTAGGAGTAGATTCCAAATATTTTGGAGTGGTAGTTTCAGGTATGCGAGATGCTGTTGCACATGGTACAGTTGGTGCGGAAGGTCGTATTCCAGATATTGCGATGTGTGGTAAAACGGGAACATCGCAAAATAAAAAGGGAAAAGATCATTCCATTTTTATTGCTTTTGCACCGATGGATAAGCCTAAAATTGCCATAGCCGTATTTGTTGAAAATGCTGGTTTTGGAGGATTTGCAGCAGCACCAATTGCTTCTTTAGTCATTGAAAAGTATTTAAAAGGGAAAGTTGACAGGAAAGCAATTGAAACAAAGTTTATGAATATGAACTACATGGGAAATGTGGTTTCTGCAAATGGTAAAATGATAAGTAAAGTTCAATCAGATAGCACCAAACATGAAAAGCTTTAAACTTGACTGGATTGCGGTATTACTTTACTTCCTGTTTGTTGCGATGGGTTGGTTGAATATTTATTCAGCAGTTTATAATCCAGAGGCTCCTTTGTGGGTTTTTGATCCTGGTTTTTATGATACAAATGCTGGTAAACAATTAGTTTGGCTTGGGACGAGTTTTGTCTTAATTGTTTTCATTTTAGCAATTGATTTTCGGTTTTTCGAGGGATTTGCACCTCTTATATATGGAGCATTTATCCTACTATTAATAGCTGTTCCATTTTTAGGGGTAACAATTAACGGTTCTCATTCTTGGTTTAAAATTGGCTCAATTACGATTCAACCTGCTGAATTTGCAAAAACTGGCACAGCCCTTTTGCTGGCAAAGTATTTAAATGATCCACAGGTAAACCTTGTAAAGTTTAAAAATCAATACACGGCTGCAGCTATTATTTTGCTTCCAATGTTACTCATTATAGCTTCAAACGAAACGGGATCAGCGCTTGTATTTGCCTCTTTTTTAATATTACTATATAGGGAAGGTTTGCCAGGTGAATATCCTGGATTATTACTTTCAGTTATAACGATATTGGTATTAGCATTAATGGTTAAACCTTTAACGATTTTGATTGTATTGCTTGTAGTCGCAATTATCATAGCACTTTCACTGCCAATATATTTGCAAAGAATGTACCAAACCTATGTTAAGTTGGGACTTGGTATAGCTGCTATTATGGCTATTACTTCAACAGTGGATTTTTTGGTTAATAATGTGCTAAAAGAGCATCAAAGAAATCGAATTAAGGTATTGTTAGATCCAGAATTTGATCCAAGGGGATTAGGATATCAATTAACTCAATCAAAAATTGCTATTGGATCAGGAGGTTTCTTTGGAAAGGGATACCTTCAAGGTACGCAAACAAAATTCGACTTTGTTCCTGAGCAAAGTACTGATTTTATTTTTTGTACTATTGGAGAAGAACAAGGCTTTTTTGGTGTAGGGGTTGTCATTTTGTTGTTCCTTCTTTTCTTATGGAGGTTGATGTACTTAGCCGATCAACAACGTTCTAGATTCGCAAGGGCCTATGGATATGGTGTGGTTGGAATCATATTTTTTCATTTTTTAGTGAATATTGGTATGACCATTGGATTGATGCCGATCATGGGGATCCCATTGCCGTTTTTTAGTTATGGAGGATCTTCTTTATGGTCTTTTACCATTTTATTATTTATCTTTCTGAAATTAGATGCACATCGTGCAGATATGCTTTCTAGATAACCTATTATATATGAATTCTGAAAAAATCTCCTCTAAAGCAAAAATGCTCATTTTGGTAGCATCATTAGGCTATTTTGTTGATGTTTATGATTTGATTTTATTTACCGTGGTGCGTAATCCTAGTTTAAAAAGCTTAGGACTTTCGGGTGACCAATTGTTGAATGAAGGACTAAATCTAATGAATATCCAAATGGGAGGGATGCTCATTGGTGGAATTTTATGGGGTATTTTTGGAGATAAAAAAGGTCGAAAATCAGTTTTGTTTGGTTCCATTTTAATGTATTCCTTGGCCAATGTGCTTAATGGTTTTGTGACAGATTTAACCACTTATGGCTTACTTAGGTTTATTGCAGGTGTCGGACTAGCCGGAGAGCTTGGAGCAGGGGTGACATTGGTCAATGAAAGTTTACCGAAATCGAAACGTGGAATTGGAACGCTTTTTATTGCTGGAGTAGGTGCCTCAGGTGCCATTTTTGCACCAATAGTGGCTAATTTGAGTGCAGATCCTGAGTGGTGGAGGACTTGTTATTACATTGGTGGAGGTATGGGTCTTGCCTTGTTATTGATGCGATTGGGTACGTTTGAATCTGATTTGTATAATGATATGCATAAGGATGTGAAACGTGGAAATTTTTTACAGTTATTCAGTAATAAAGAAATCTTTTTGCGCTATCTCTATTGTATTTTAATGGGTGTACCTATTTGGTATATCATTGGCATTTTAGCTTTTTCTTCCCCTGAAATTACTAAAATTATCGGCATTGAAGGGGCCATTACTGGAGGAGATGCGGTTATGTATTGTTATTTGGGTTTAACCATCGGTGATTTCGCAGCGGGTTATTTAAGTCAACTTTTGAAAAGTCGAATCAAAGTGATGAATTACTATTTGTATGTTTCGATTATTATCATGTTTTCCTACTTATTCTTGATTAAAAACATTGATGTCGTAACAGCCAAAGTAATTTTAACAGCCTTAGGATTTTTTGGAGGATATTGGGCAGTTTTTGTAACAAGTGCCTCAGAACAATTTGGTACCAACCTTCGGTCTACTGTTACGACAACTGTACCTAATTTTGTACGTGGCTCATTAATATTAGTTAGCTTGTTGTTTAAATATCTAATTCCTTCTTTTGGACTATTACATAGTGCTGCTATTGTAGGGGTAATATGTTTTTCAATAGCCTTATTTGCCTTATCAAGATTAAAGGAATCCTTTGGTCAATCCCTAGATTTTGTTGAATAATGGCACTAATCTCGAAAAAAAAAGAACTTTATCGGATTAATAATCGCTTACGGAAATACTTGATTAAATATAATCGAGAATATCCGATGACCATTTCTTATGATGATTTATTGCGATATGAAAATGCAATAACTTTATTTGATAAAAATGGTATAGATACATTATGGGAGACTGTTTATTACTCACCATCAGATCGTCAAGAAGTTTTTGAAGCCTTAAAACAAATATATGCTGATTTAAAAACAGATGGAAATGAAGAGGTAATTAAGCACTTGGTGATTGATCGGGTGGATTTTTGTACGTATGGAAATACGCATCCGTTTAGAGTACGAATTGTCAATGAGGTCAATGATAACTTTGATTATTTTTATATCAAAATTGCCGATGCGAGTCGTGTTTATGGCTTAGAATTGGAGCATATTCTTTCCCCGAATAGGATCAATTATGTAACTTACGGTAATACCTTGGTAGAAGAACATATTGCGGGTGTGCCGGGTGATTTATTTTTACAAAATGAATGTTTAGAGCAAATTGAATCACCTGTCCGTTTAGCTAAAGAATTTGTAAAATTTAATGAGCGGTGTTTGGTGCAATTATTAGGGGACATGCATAGCTCCAATTATGTGATCATTACCACTCCTGATTTTGAGGAGATATACTATCGAATTCGTCCAATCGACTTTGATCAGCAATGTTATGAGGGCAAGAAATCTGTTTATCTGCCTCAGTATTTTAAGCAAAATAATCCCTTAATTGATTTGGGTATGAAATTGATGACTTCTGAGTCGATGCACCAATATCAAATTGAGGAGCGGTCTATGATTGCGAGTCGTTTGAAGTCAGAGAGTCAACGTGTGTATGATCTGATGGAAGTAATGGCAGTAGATGAGATAGCGCCTATTGAACATGTACACCAATTACGTAAGGAATTAGCTAAACATTATCACGACAATCGTTTTTTGGCCTGCGAAACCATGGGACAAATGGTTTGGCATAGTTTAGAATTAGTTAGAAAACACTAATTCCTCGTTTTATAGGCCGCGTAAGCCATTAAACTAAAACCAAGAATATAGGAAAGTCCCCCTATTGGAGCGATGGCACCAAAGATGCTTATTCCTGTAAAACAAATTAAGTAAAGAGAAAGTGGGAAAATGATGCTTCCTGCAATCATTAATCGGCCTGCTCTTCTCAAGATTTTATTGCTCATTTGATTTTGCCAAACTCCAAGTAAAATAAGTGCCAATCCACCATACATTTGGTATTTTGCTGCGGTTTCAAAGGTCTCTAATCGATTATTTGTTGCTAAAAAATCATGTAGACTATGAGCACCGAAGGCACCTAATGCAACTGATAATGCAGCTTGAAGGGATCCAAATAGTAAGCTTGTATTTTTCATGGAATAAAAAAGCCTTGCTAGGCAAGGCTTTTATTTAAGAGGCTAATGAAACTTTTAAGTCGTTTAGTTTTCTTCGAATCGAATCATCGATTTGCTGATCACCTACTCGAAGGATAAAACCTCCAATTAAGCCAGCATCTACTTTTTCAACTAATTCAACTTCTTTTCCAGTATGTTTTTGCACAATTTGTGCGAAATTTTTCTTTTGATCAGCAGTTAATGGACTTGCGCTAATTACTTCTGCTTTTTGAATCCCTTTAAACTCAGCGTACAAACCAATAAATTGCTTTGCAATTGCCGGAAGAACTTTCTCTCTGTTTTTATTTGTGATAATTTCAAATATCGCAAAAGAGATGGGATTGAATGATTTTTTAAATAATTTGGACAAAATAGCCAGTTTATCTGAATGTTTGATAATTGGGCTTTTCATGGCCAATACTAAGTCCTGACTTGCATCACATGATTCTGCAAAATCTACCATATCCTTATAAACTGCGTCTACAGCTTTTTTTTCAATGGCAAGATCTAAAAGAGATTTTGCATATCTGTTTGCTACGATTAATTCAGACATATCTGCTTACGAAATTTAATTATAAAGAAACCTCTTTCATCCACTCAGATACTAATTTCTCCTGAGCATCTTTGTCTTTCAATTGGCTTTTAAGTACTTTTTCAGCTAATTCTAATGATAAAACTGCTGCTTCTTTTCTGATTGAAGCTACTGCTGCATTTTTCTCTTGTTCGAATGCAGTTCTAGCTTTTTCAATCTCAGCATTTGCTGCCGTTTGTGCATCATTTTTAGCTTGAGAGATCATTGCATCAGCTGCTTCTTTCGCTTGTTTGATCAAAGCATCTCTTTCCTGACGTGCCTCAGCTACTAACTGATCGTTGCCAGCTTTTAAGTCTGCCATTTCCTTACGTGTTGTTTCAGCTAATTTAATAGCCTCATCAATTGATGCTTCACGCTCGTGTAAAGAGTTTACGATTGGTTTCCAAGCAAATTTGCTTAATAAGAAGAACAATAATCCAAAGATGATCAATTGCCAGAAAATTAGTCCAAATTCGGGAGTAATTAAATCCATTGTATATTTTTTATTTTTATTCGAATTGAAAAACGTGTGACTTTTATTCCTAACGTTTAAAAGTCACACATTAAATTTTTTATTCCTTTCTTAAAGCTAACCTTTAAGGGGAAATAATTGGATTACTTTAAAGTAACCAATAAACAAATTACCGCTGCGAAAAGAGCAACCGCCTCAACGAACGCAGCTACGATTAACATCGCACCTTGGATTTTTCCAGCAGCTTCTGGTTGACGAGCAATACCTTCCATAGCAGAAGCACCGATGTTACCGATACCTAAACCTGCTGCGATAGCTGCTAAACCAGCACCGATACCCGCTAAACCTGTTCCGATAGAAACTTCCAATAAAACTGATAATAATGACATAATAATAAAATTAAGTTATGAATAAAAAATAAATACGAATTAATGATGATGCTCTTCAATCGCCGCACCAATATAAGTTGAAACCAACATGGTAAAAATAAAGGCTTGAATAAAAGCAACAATAAGCTCAATTACGTTCATAAATAAAGAGAATGGCACTACGGCTAAACCTAAAAAGGCACTCTTGAATATGAAGATTAAAGAAACTAAGCTCAATAAAATAATGTGTCCTGATGTTAAGTTGGCAAACAAACGAACCATTAATGAGAATGGTTTCATGAAAATACCAATGATTTCTACAGGAGTTAAAATGACTAACATCCACTTCGGCACTCCTGGCATCGCAAAAATGTGCGTCCAATACGTCGACTTTCCGTTTAAATTAGTTACAAAAAAGGCGATCACAGCTAATACCATTGTAATAGCAATGTTACCCGTTACGTTAGCTCCACCTGGAATTAATCCCAACATATTGTTGAACCAGATAAAGAAAAAGATCGTCAATAAATAGGGCATAAAACGCTTGTAATGTTTTTTGCCAATATTGTTGATTGCAATTTCATCTCTTACGAATAAAATGATTGGTTCAAATAATGATTGTATTCCTTTAGGTGCACGATGAGGATTTTCTGAATATCTTTTTCCAATACCAATAAAGATGGAAAGTAATAAGGTTGCAGAAATCAACATTGAAGTGACATTTTTAGTAATTGAAATGTCCCAAACTTTCTCTCCATTTTCTGCGTGAATTTTCCCGTGCTCTAATACAAAACCATTGTAAGGTACCTCTTCATGGTGCTCATTCACAAAATTAGAAGACATGAAAACTTCTAAACCTTTAGATTCAGTGTAAACAATACACGGAAGTGGAATAGTAGCGTGAAAATGACCGACTGTAAATAAATGCCAATCATGCTCATCAGCGATGTGGTGTAAAATTAATTTACCTGCATCAAATTTTTCTTCTTCAGCAGCCGCTTTAGCATGTTTTGCAGTGTCTGCAACTACTTCATGTGAGGTTTCTGCAACTGCCACAGCATGCTGGCCTTCATTTGCCAAGCTTAGAAAACTGATAAAAGTTAATAATACTCCAAATAGAATATTTACAAATTGCATTTTTTGTTTGAAAACCCTTGCCAAATTGCTCATTCCCGCTTTTTTTACTTTTCTAAATTGATTTTTTTCTAAAAACGTCGCAATTTACGAAGCAATCCACTTATTTCAAAATAAGTACTAAATAAATAAAGTACAAAAAAGTTAATGATGAACAAGTAGATGTTGATAACCTTTAAATAAGCAAATGCGCCCACAAATAGGAGACTACATAAAAACCGAATTCCTTGAGTAGCCATGTGAAATGGTACTAACTTTTCTCGATCTTTTTGCATACCCATCTGATGTAATAGGTGGGATAAATAACCTAAAAAAGTAAAAAATGCCCAAATAAATAGGATGTCTTCATGTACCCAGGATGGGTACAATGCTTTGAATCCTAAAATAATCCCCAATAATCCAGCGTAAGAAAGTATAAATCGAATCATTTAGGCAAATTCTAATTGTTTGAAATATGCTTCCATGGGATTTATTTCTAATCGAATCAATTTTTGCCACAAGCGAATTGCTTTAGTCATTAAACTACTTTCTATTAAAAATCCGTCGTGGCCGTAAAGCGAGTCAATTACTTGATAAGATGCATCTGGAATATGTTTGGCCAGATATTCTTGCTCAACGATAGGAAATAAGGCATCTGATTTAATGCCAATAACTAATGTTTTAGCCTTAATTTGCTTTAGTGCCGCAACAACTCCTCCTCGATTTCGGCCTACATCTTGACTATCCATCATTTCTGATAAGCGATAGTAAGAATAGGCATTAAAGCGCTTCGCTAGTTTTTCACCTTGATATCTTTGATACGAAATAGCTCTTAGATTATTTCCTAAGGCATTTTCAGATCTCGTTTGGGTGATATGGTAAGTTTCGTAATTTCGGTAAGAAATTAATGCAGTTGCTCGAGCCGCTTTCATTCCTTCAATTCCTGATTCTGGTCTCGATTCTTTCCACGTCGGATCCACCTCAATAGCCATTCGTTGCGATTCATTAAAGGCAATTCCCCATGGTGAATGAACTGCATTTGTAGCAACTAATATCAATTGTTCAAATAAATTTGGGTGCATGATACCCCATTCTACTGCTTGTTGTCCTCCTAAAGAACCTCCAATACAGATTTTAATCTTCTTTATTTGGAGATGTTTTCTTAAAATCTCAAAAGAATTTACCACATCTCGGATGGTAACCTTAGGGAAATCGTGAAAGTATGGTTTTCCTGTTTCTGGATTAATGGTTAATGGACCAGAACTGCCATAATGAGAACCTAAAATATTTGCACAAACAATGAAATGAGTTTCTGGATTAAATAATTTACCAGGTCCAACGAGTCCTTGCCACCAATCTGCAACATCATGACTCCCGGTAAATGCATGGCAAATCCAAACTACATTATCTCCTTTCTCATTAAGTTTACCTATTGTCTGATACGCTAAATGTAAATCAGATAGATTACCTCCTAATTCTAAAGGAAACGATTGTGTGTAATGATATGTTTGAAAATTAACCTGCATACAAGAAAGGTTTATATTTCCCTCAACATTTTGTCGGGGTAGGAATTAGCACCGTAATGAATTTTTCACTTGGTTGCCAGAAGTTCATAGAGCCTAGTCTCTCCCTTCTTCTTTATAAATCAATGCAAGCTGTCATTGACTTGTCTTCAAAGATAATTGATTTTCCTGCTTTTGCCTAAGTATTATGGATTTTTCTTAAAAGCCAAGGGACCAATTGAGGAAAGAAACGTTTCATAAATAATCCAAAAGCTTCTTTTTTACCTCCAATGAAAAATTCATTTTTCCCCTCATTAACAGCATTTTTTATTTTTTCTGCAGTTAAATTAGGGTCTAAACCTTTGGCTTGGTTAGGATCCATTTTGCCATAATGTGCGCCTTTCGCATCCATGGCATGAATAGAAATATTAGTTTTAATATAACCTGGCAAAATAGTTGTGACCCGAATGCCATATGGATACATTTCTGCTCTTAATGAATCGAAAAAACCAATTAACGCATGTTTTGAAGCTCCGTAGGCAGCTCTTCTTGGGGTGCTAATTCTTCCAGCAACAGAAGCAATGGGTACAAAAATTCCTGATTGTTGGCTTTGAAATTTGGGAATTATTTGTTGTACAAGGTGTACAATAGAAAAGAAATTAATCTCAAATAATTTCCGATATACATCAAATTCGGTGTCAATGACAAATGAACGCTGGCTTACGCCAGCATTCAAATAAACAATGTCTAACTGTTTAAAAGCAGTAAAAATTTCATTTATTTTCTCTTGATGACAATCCAAATCTGTCATATCAAATGGCAGAACCAACACTTGATTATTACTCGTTCTACATAATTCTGCTACTCTTTCCAATTCTTCCACTCTTCTTGCAGAAAGTATCAAATTGGCATTTTCCCTGGCGTATGCATAAGCCAAGGCTTCTCCAATTCCAGAAGAAGCACCGGTGATCCATACTGTTTTTTGATTAGCCATTTACAAAGTAGTTGAAAGTTGAAAGTGGAGAGTTGAAAAACTCGGACTTAGCTTTGCTGAGTGCGGAATGTCTATAGAACATTCTGTTCGAATTAATAAAATCAAAATAATTTTACAGTTATTCCACACCCGGCGAAGTCGAGCGTGAGTCGTCTTTAAATAATAATACAAACAAAGCCAATACAACTACTGCAATTCCTGCTGGTACCATCCAAACCGCTTGCCAATCATGTACGCCATTGATGGTGTAATTGTCTAATACGATTCCGGAGATTTTTGACCCAATGCCCATCCCAATCCCATAGGTCGCAAAAGTAATTAATCCTTGTGCTGAATTTTTTATTTTTTCTCCTGCTTTTTGGTCGGTATAAATTTGACCCGTTACAAAGAAGAAATCATAGCAAACACCATGTAAAATAATGCCTAAAAACAAAATCCACTCACTACTTATTCCATCTCCGTAACCGAAACAAATAAATCGAATAATCCAAGCAATGAGTCCAACTAAAAGCATTTTTTTTACCCCTAATTTTGTAAATGCAATGGGTATCAATAGCATAAATATTACTTCTGAAGCTTGACCAAGGGACATTTTATTTTCCACATTGCTCATGTGTGATTCCGTTAAGGAAGGATTCGCTAATGCATAATAGAAGGAGAGTGGAATACAAATTAATATAGATGAGATAAAGAAAATGACGAAAGATCTGCTTTTAAATAATGACAATGCATCTAATCCTAAAATTTGACTCACACTCGCATTTGAATCTGCTTTTGGTGGTGTATTAGGAAGGAAGAAGGCAAAGATTCCTAAAAATAGGGAAGTGAACATAGAAATTTTGAAAATGGTCACTTCTCCACCAACTCCATAAAATCCAATAATATTTGTTACCACAATCCATGCAATGGTCCCAGTTACACGAATACCAGGAAATTCCTTTTCTGGGTTATTCATTTGGTTCATTGCAATCGAATTTGATAAAGATAAATTAGGTGCAAAGGTTAGTGTATAGGCTAATATGTACCAGAAAAAATTGTCGGCACTTGTGTTTTGTACTAAAAAATATAAAATAATTGCGCCCAAGATATTTAAGACTCCCATTACCTTTTGCGCAGCAAAAAAACGATCTGCAATGAGTCCAATAAAAAATGGTGCAACTATAGACGCAATTGAAAAAGTAGTGTAAGCCATACCTACTTGATCTCCAGTTGCATGCAGCGAATCAAGTAAATATTTACTCATTTGTCCATACCATGATCCCCAAGTAAAAAACATTAGGAACATCATGAACATTAATTGAAATTTATTCGAGTTCTTCATAATTCGGTCTAGTTTGACTGCTAAAGTACAAATAAATATATTTTTATGATTTTTTTTAATTTTTTTTTAATGAAAAAATAATTCAAAATAAACCTTAAAATATTCGAATTTCAGAAAAAGTATATAAAAGTGAATTTTTATTAACATGTTTTTCGTAATTAAGTAATAATTGCCTTTAAAGTACCTTTAAAATCAACTTATCTATTGATTTTCAGATAGTTTATAAAATTTTGAAATGAAAAATAATTAGTGTTTTTTCGCATCAAATAGTAATACAAGTATGAATGGAATCGGTATTTTATTAATTGCGGGAAAACCAATAGGAGAATTTCAGGGTTCGTTTCAGTTGTTCAGTTCCTTCTTTATCGGAATATCATTAGTTTTGCTTGCAATCGGAGTAATTTTGTATTCTCAAAGAAAATATTGGATTTCGCATTCTAATATAACTAATGGTAAAATCATTGAAGTGACAAAACGATATTCTCGTGATGATCATTTAGGGAAATTTCCAACTTATTTTCCGATCGTATCTTATTTAGTAAATGGCAATGAATTTAAAAAAGAAGCTGATAAAAGTTTTGCTGTCGATAATTTGATTGGTCAAGAAGTACCCATCCGTTATCTAAATGAAAACCCCATGGAATCTACCTTATCTGTAGATGCGGCTCCTATCATGAATCCCTTGCTGTTTTTTGTTTTGGGGGGCTTGTTATTTCTTTCCTCTTTGTTTCTGATTTTGGTCATTAATTAATAATCTATTTTGTAGCTTTATTTGAAAATTAGGAATAAGTTCTAATTTTGTCGAAAATCTTTTTATTATGGAAACTTTAGCCAAAGAAAAATCAGAATTTCGTAATTATGAGCAAGGAGATATAACTGCTGCCGTAAAAGAACATTATCGTAAAATGCGATCTCGTCAGACGTATGATTATGTTCAACGAATGAAAAAGAAATATTTAACTTTTGAACGCCCAATGGATCTTTGGGACATGATGGAAAAGTTGAATTCTTTGGTTGACGTGAGTGATCCGGATTTAAATCTGCCAAATATTATCCATTTACTACAAACTTCAGAAGGAATGCGTCGTGAAGGTAGACCTGATTGGATGCAATTATGTGGTTTGATTCATGATTTGGGTAAAGCAATGTATTTATTTGGAAGTGATGAAGATGGGACCAGTCAAGCAGAGCAATGGGGTTTAGTAGGAGATATTTTTGTAGTGGGGGCAAAATTGCCTGATACCTGCGTATATCCAGAGTTTAATGCATTGAATCCTGATATGCAAGATGAACGTTACAATACAGAATTGGGTGTATATGAAGAGGGTTGTGGATTAGATAATTTACAATTGGCTTGGGGACACGATGAGTACTTATTTCAGGTATTGAAAAATCACAAAGACAATCAAATTCCTTCAGAAGGTATGGTGATGATTCGATATCATTCCTTCTACCCTTGGCATACAGGTGGATCTTATAGACAATTCATGAATGCAACAGATGAACATTATTTAGAATTGATCAAAGATTTTAACCAATATGATTTGTATACCAAATCACCGGTAGTTCCAAATTATGAGGAACTACGCCCGTACTATGAACCAATCGTTGAAAAGTATTTAGGAAAAGGTCCGATTAACTGGTAATTTCTACCAGCCATCGTCTTTTTTGGGCTTCACATTTGCCGTGCTCGGTTTTTTAGGAGCAGCTTTTGTCGGAGTATTTTTTGAAGAAGAATTAAAGGAAGCGGAAACGCTTCCTTTTGTTTCTGTTCCTATATCAACTCTAGAAAAAACCCTTGCAACAATTTTCCATTGATCGTTGATTTTTAATAGACTCAATTGATCTATGTATTTGAAATCTTCAAAAGCCAATTCTACTGTGGCTGCTGCTGAAATACCTGCATATGAATACGAAATAATTTTTGGATTAGCCTGAACACCACCTGATGGTGTTTTAGCTATAAAAGTACGAACAGGAAAATCTTGAATCTTACCACTATTCTGATTAAAAGTTTTTAATAGAGCTGTAGGATGAAATGCTTTATTCAATTTTGCAGTATCTCCCTGTACCACGCCTTCTAAATAATTATTGATAGTTGTTTTGATTGACGCGTCTTCTGACTGTCCTAAACTTTTACTTACGACGAATACCGTAATCGTAAAAAATAATAAAATTGATTTTAGTTTCATGATGCTTTATTTAATTGCCCCCGCTAGTAAATTCCTGAGGTAGGGGTTCTCCTTTCATAAAAATGGATGCCTTTTCTGGATATAAAATGGATTGAACCACATTTACTTTTGAAAGGCTGTGACCGGCCATATTACATAAAATAATAATTGCCGAATTGTCTTTTGCATTGTGTAGATAATAATTTTTAAATCCATGCCACCAACCTGTGTGGTAGGTTAACCACTCTCCATTTTCTAATTGTGTTAATCTCCACCCAAAACCATAATTCTTAGGTAGAACTTTTGGGGCAGTATGTTGTGGGGTGAAGGCTTCTTCAAGAGTACTCAGACGAATGAGTTTTTCTTGGTTTAATGCCATATCCCATTTATGCATGTCTTCTACGGTAGAATAGATTCCTTTATCTCCAGTAACTCCATCTAAATGATCGAATGTAGCTACTGCAGGGGCACCTCTTCTAGGTAAGTAACCAATTGCAGCATTTTTTAATTGTTCTGGATGAGCAGGATCGTAAACAAATGATTCATTCATTTCTGCAGGTCCGAAGATGTTTTCTTTAACATATTGTCTGAAATTTTGTCCAGAAAGTTTTTCAACAATGTATGCTAATAATAAGTAGTTTGTGTTGTTGTAGGCAAATTTCACGTTCGGGCGATAGTCGATCCCTGGCTTATGTTTTACTAAAAGCTCTACTACTTTTTGATTAGTAAGTGGTATTTTTTTATCGTATACCTTGTCTAGGCAATAGGCATAATTTGGGAGTCCTGATTTGTGAGTAAGTAATGATCTAACGGTAATGACAGAATCATATGGGAATCCAGGAATGTATTTTTTAACTGGGTCGTCATAATTGATGAGTCCTTTTTCTTTTAATTGCATAACTGCAACCGCAGTAAATTGTTTAGAAACGGAAGCTAATTGAAAATGAGTATGTGTATTTAAAGGAGCTTTTGAAAAGTAGTTTGAATAACCGAAAGCTTTTTTATAAATTATTTTACCATACTGGGCCACTAAAACAGTTCCGTTAAAACCGAAATTTTTATGAAGTTTGTGAAAGAAGGTGTCTAATTTGATTGCTTTTTGATGAGCGATTTGTGGATCAAACAGAGAGGCAATACTGTCGTTTCGTTTTTCTGCCTCATTACTTCCTCCAAAAAAGTGGCCAGATTGATGAGAACATGATAGGATGGTGATAATGAAACAAACGAGAAGGAGTCCCAAAGATTTTGATAACTTCATAGTAAGCAAGCGGGGGCAAATGTTTTACTTTGTAACAAATATACTTATTCTTGTAAAAAATGCAATAAAATTTAAAGGATGAAAACGATTGCAATAATCTTTATTCGGATCTATCAAGGAATGATTTCTCCTTTTTTGCCAAATGCTTGTCGGTACAACCCTACTTGTTCGGAATATGCGCGTCAGGCCTTTCAAAAGTACTCTTTTTTTAAAGCATTAAAATTAAGTATCAATAGAATTTCAAAGTGTCATCCATGGGGTGGATTTGGAGAGGACCCACTACCTTAACTTGAATTTGTTCAATAAATCTTTTAATAATAAAACAGTTTAGCACAGTTAATATGTACAGTTTAGCACTGTGCTAATGCTTTTAGAAATTGTATTTTTCTAATATTTTATAAAAATTAGAAGTTTGGATAAAAACTTGAATTTTTTTTCATTTTTGTTGAAAAAAAAAATTTATTGAAAAAATACAATGATTTAAAGTGTTTAGAATGCACTTAGGGGTGCTTTGGTCTATGAAAAGTGCTTTAAATAAAACTTAAACTGAATTAATCATTATTCTAATAATCACTACTACACTGTGCTAGTTAATTGTGAATTCTCAAATTTGTTCAATTTTTCAAGATTTAAATTTACGGTAACTTGGGTGAAGTATTTTTTTATATGATTAATTCTTATTTTTTTTGCGGAGGTTTGAAGAAACCTATGGAATCATTATTCATTATTAACCCTTAAATTTTTACTTATGATTCATTCTTACAAAAGAGTGGGTCGCCTAGTGCGATCAGGTGCAGGCAAGCTGAGTATCACCAAGGTGTTCGGTTTAGCTGTTGCTCTATTGTTTTCTTTGGGTGCATTTGCCCAAGATGTGGTTTCAGGTAAAGTAACTGATGCTGGTGACGGTTCAGGCTTACCTGGTGTATCTATTGCTGTTAAAGGTACTTCTAAAGGTACTCAGACAGATGTTAACGGTAACTACAAAGTAAGTGCTTCGAAAGGAAGTACATTAGTTTACACTTTTGTAGGTTACGTTAAGAAAGAAGTTATTATCGGAACTGCTTCAACAATTGATGTTGCTTTAGCTGCTGACACAAAATCTTTAGAAGAGGTTGTAGTAGTAGGTTACGGTACTCAAAAGAGAAAAGAGATTTCTGGTACTGTTACTTCTTTAGGTTCTAGAGAATTCAATGCCGGTGTGGTAACGAATCCATTAGCAGCTGCTCAAGGTAAAGTTGCTGGTTTGGTTATTACGCAAGCATCTGGAGATCCAAATGCTGCTCCAACTGTACGTTTGAGAGGTACAGGTTCATTGAACGCAGGTTCTGAGCCATTGTACGTTATTGACGGTGTGATTGGTGCTCCTATCCAAAACGTTGCTCCAGAAGATATCTTATCTATGGATGTATTAAGAGATGCTTCATCTGCTGCTATCTACGGTTCTCGTGGTGCGAATGGTGTTATCATTATTAATACGAAGCGTGGTAAGTCTGGTGTTCCTCAGGTTGATTATTCAGCTTATGTTGGTTCTGAGTCAATTTCTCAGCGTCCAGAATTATTAAATGCTGCTGAATTCCGTGCTGCTGCTTCTAAGTACAATCAAAAATTTGATGATTTAGGTGCTAACACAGATTGGTTAGGTGCGATTACTCGTACCGCAGTTTCTCAAAACCACAACTTAGCGGTTTCTGGTGGATCTGAAAATTTAGCTTATCGTGCATCAGTTGGTTACTTAGATCAAACTGGTACATTGTTAGGTTCTGGAAAAGATCGTATGACTGGTCGTTTGAACTTAGATGCTAAAGCGATTGGTGGTAAATTGAACTTGAAGTTTAATATGTCAGCAATGCAAACAAATGCTTCTATTACAGATACAAGAGCAATTGGTTTTGCAATGAACATGCGTCCAACTGACCCAGTTTACAATTCAGATGGGACATACTTCCAAATCCCTGGTACGTTTGCAAACTTTAACCCCAAAGCGGTTTTAGATAACAAGTCTCAAAAAGAAAGATTACATGATTTCTTGTTTAATACACAAGCTACTTATGCAATCACTAAAGATTTGACTTTAGGTGTAGCTGGTACATTACGTACTCAAACAAATGACGGTTCAGCTTTCTCTAAATCTACTCCAGGTAACTTATTAGCTACTGTAGGTGGAAATGCTGCTTCTAGATATTTGAACTCTATTACTGATAAGCAATTTGAAACTACTTTGAATTGGAACAAGAAAATCAGTGATGTTTCTAACTTAGCAATCTTAGGTGGTTATACTTACCAAGATGTAGTTGCTGATGGTTTTTCTGCAGGAAATAACAATTTCTTAACAGATGCATTTGAAGCAAATAACTTAGGATCTGGTTTAGGTATTCGTACGAATCCAAACTTAATCTCTTCTTACAAGAATGAATACAAATTAGTTTCTTTCTTAGCACGTGCTCAATATAGCTTAATGAATAAATATTTTGCTACAGTGAACGTTCGTCGTGATGGATCTACTAAATTTGGAGATAACAACAAGTGGGGTACTTTCCCGTCTGTTTCTGTAGGTTGGACTTTAAGTGAAGAGCCATTCTTGAAAGGAAATGCAAATGTTGATAACTTAAAATTACGTGTGAGCTGGGGTAGAACTGGTAACTCTGAAGGTATTCGTCCTTTATTGTCTAAGTCATTCTACGGAGCTAATGGTTCTTACTATGATGGTTCTGCAGATGATTTCTTACCTGCCTACGCTATTCAATCAAACCCTAATCCAAACTTGAAGTGGGAGATTAACGAGAACTACGGTGCTGGTATCGACTTCTCATTGTTCAAAGGTAAGGTTAGTGGATCATTGGATTATTATACTCGTTCAACTAACGATTTATTATATACTGTTAACGTTCCACAAGAGAAAGGTTACGTATATCCAACAATGTTGGTTAACATTGGATCTGTTAAAAACCAAGGTGTTGAGTTATCATTAACTTACCAATGGTTAGAAAACAAAGATTGGAGTATTTCATCAGGTTTCGCAGGTTCATTCAACAAGAACGAAGTGGTTAGCTTGAAAAATGACTCATTTGCTGCTCCAGACCAGGTATTCTTATCTACTTCATTGGGTAGCTTTATCCGTGGTACATCTAACGTTAACTTCTCAGTATTGCAAGCTGGGCACCCAATTGGTGAGTTCTATGGTGCAATCGTAGACAGAATTGAAAACGGTAAATATGTATTTAAGGATTTAAATGGTGATGGTACAATTGATCCAAATGCTGCAGATAGAACATATATCGGTAATCCAAACCCAGTATTCGTAGGAAGTATAACTACTTCAGTACGTTATAAGGATTTTGATTTACAATTTATGTTAAACAGCAACTTAGGTGCTAAAATTGTAAACACTAACCGTTTATTATTAGGACGTCAAGATGGTCGTATTGCTGAGTCTGGTGCATTGAAATCTGCATTGACTTCAGTTATCAACGATGAGCGTACAATTCCAATGAACTATTATGTAGAGTCTGGTGACTTCTTACGTATTGGTAACGCTTCTTTAGGATACAACTTCCCAGTGAAGGGTGTATTCAAGAGAGCTAGAGTTTATGTTGCTGGAAACAACTTAGCGTTGTTCACCAACTATACTGGTGTAGATCCTGAAGTTAGCCAAAGGTTAGCTATTGGTTCTGCAGCTCCAGGTGTTGATGTACGTGAAACTTATTACAAGACTCGTGCTTTCACTGCTGGTGTAAATCTTTCGTTCTAACAAACAATTATTGTTTTATAATCGAAATTTAAAAATTAGTTAAAATGAAAAAATATATTTATAAAGTACTTTCGGTTGGTGTTATCGCTTCGTTAGCATTACAATCTTGTACAGATTTAACTGAGCCAGTATACGATGCGATCCCAGCGGATCAATTTTTGAAAACTGACGCTCAAATTGCTGCGGCTCTTGGACCTGCTTATTCTGGTCTTAGAGGTATTACTTGGGATTGGTTTAATCCAAGTGAAGCATCTTCGGATGAAATGATCGTTCCTACTCGTGGTGGTGACTGGTATGATGGTGGAGATTGGTTGGCATATTCTCGCCATACTTGGACTCCTCAACACGGTCCGATCAACGGTATGTGGGGCTTTATCTTCGGTAATATTTCTCAAATCAACCAATTGATTCCTGTTGTTAAGACAAATCAAAAGGCTGTAGATGAGTTACGTGCTGTTAGAGCTTTCTATTACTTCATGGCAGTAGATGCATTTGGTAATGTACCTATCATTACTGATAATGCTTCTGCAGGTGGAACTAAGTCTCGTTCTGAAGTGTATGCTTTCATTAAGACAGAATTAGAGTCTGCTATCCCTAACTTGGTTACAGGTAAGGCATATAGCCGTATGACTAAAGATGCTGCTTTGATGTTGTTGGCTAAATTGAAATTGAATGCAGCAGTTTATTCTGGTACTGCAGATTGGCAAGGTGCTTATGATGCTGCTAATGCAGTTATCAACTCTGCTAATGGTTATTCTTTGGCTTCTTCTACAGTATCTAACTTTATCGTTCAAAACCAAGGTTCTGCTGAGAACATCTGGACTATTCCTTTCGATAGCTTCAAAGCAGGTGGTATGAACTTCCAAATGAGAACGTTACACTATGCTAACCAACAAACGTATGGTTTAGGTAACTCTCCTTGGAATGGTTTCTGTACTTTGGCTGATTTCTATAACTCTTTCGAAGCGAAAGATTTACGTCAAGCAATGTGGATCAAAGGTCAGCAATATGCTGCTTCTGGTGCTGCGTTGAAAGATGCAAAAGGAAATCCATTAGCATTTATTGCTGATTTCAACAAAGATCAAATGACGGATGCTGATCCAGAATTCCAGGTAGCTGGTATTCGTTCTCAGAAATACGAAATCCAACGCAACAACCCTAACGGTGACCAGTCTAATGACTACGTTGTTTTCCGTTTAGCTGATGCGATCATGATGCGTGCTGAAGCTGCTTTCCGTTTAGGAAAAACTGCTGAAGCTTTAGCTGATGTGAATAAGATTCGTACTCGTTCTGGTGTAGATCCATTAACTTCTTTAACTGCTGCAGATATCTTAGCAGAAAGAGGTCGTGAATTTGCATGGGAAGGATGGAGACGTAACGATATGATTCGTTTTGGTACTTTCTCTTTAGAGCGTAAGTTCATGAAGAAGTTAGACAAAACACGTGAATTGTTCCCAATTCCTCAGCCTCGTATTGATGCGAACCCATTATTGAAGCAAAATCCAGGTTATTAATCTGAATTCAATAAAATTTAGGGCAGAATCTTTGATTCTGCCCTTTTTTTATCTATTGCCGATGTCTTAAATTTGCAGTACATTTTTATACGACACATGAGAAAGTTATTCCTTGTTTTCATATCATTCTTATTTTTTTCTTGTAATTCTAAAAAAGATACTCTTTTTGAGGAAATGTCTTCAGAACAAACTGGTATCGATTTTGTGAACCGAAGCTTAGAAAAAAAGGAATTCAATATCTTCAACTACCGTAATTTTTATAACGGTGGCGGGGTGGCTATTGGAGATATTAATAATGATGGATTGTCGGATGTATTTGTTACTTCAAATTTTGAAGACAATAAATTATACCTAAATAAAGGTGAGTTTAAATTTCAAGATATTACAAAAGAAAGTGGTATCGTTGGAAAGAAATTTTGGTCAACAGGTGTCACTTTTGCTGATGTGAATGGGGATGGTAACATGGATATTTATGTGTGTAATTCTGGATCAAGAGATGAGAGAGGTAATCAATTATATATAAATGATGGAATTAAAAATGGTATTCCGCATTTTAAAGAGGTTGCAAAAGAATCAGGATTATTAGATGGGGGCTTTTCAACACATGCTGCCTTTTTTGATTATGATCGCGATGGCGACTTAGACATGTATTTACTCAATAATAGTTTTACTCCCATTGATAAATTGGGATACATGAATTTGAGAGAAACAAGAGACGGATTAGGAGGGGATAAATTATTTAGAAATGATAGTCCTAGCAAAACAATACTGAAATTCACAGATGTTTCGGAGCAAGCAGGGATTTATGGCAGCCTAATCGGATTCGGATTGGGAATTACCATTGGAGATGTAAATAACGACAACTGGCCGGATATTTATATTTCTAATGACTTTTATGAAAGAGACTATTTATATATTAATCAACATAATGGAACCTTTAAAGAAGATTTGGAGAACCAAATGCCTCATATTTCTTTGAGTTCCATGGGGGCTGATATTGCCGATATAAATGATGATGGAAACTTGGACATATTTGTTACGGATATGCTTCCAGGTGACGATTATCGACTCAAAACGACCTCTATTTTTGAAGGACATAATTTAGTGAAACTAAAGGAAGATCGCGGATTTTGGCATCAATACATGCGAAACAATCTACATTTGAATAACGGTGATAATACCTTTAGTGAGATAGGTCAATTTTCTGGTGTGCATGCAACCGATTGGAGTTGGGGAGCTTTAATCTTCGACATGGATAATGATGGTGCCAAAGATATTTTTGTAGCAAATGGAATTGCAAAAGATTTGACAGATCAAGATTTTGTTGATTTTTTAGCAGACCGTAGCAATATGCAACAAATGCTCAATGGTAAGAAATTTGATTACAAAGAATTTGTTGATAAAATCTCTTCTGTGCCTATTCCAAATTACGCCTATAAAAATCAAGGTAACTTGAAGTTTAAAAATGTTGTTGAAGATTGGGGATTGAAAGGCCCTGGTTTCTCCAATGGTTCAGCCTATGGGGATTTAGATAATGATGGTGACTTGGATTTAATTGTCAACAATGTCAATGCACCGCTCTCTGTTTACCGCAATAAATCAACTGAAAAATTAGCGAGTCATTATTTGACAATTAAACTAAAAGGTGAAGGATTAAATCAAAATGGTATTGGTGCTAAAGTAACTATTTTTCAAGGGGGCAATTTGAAATTTTTACAACAGATGCCAAATCGCGGTTTTCAATCGAGCTGTGATTTAAAAATGATTTTTGGATTAGGACAATCTACAAGCATCGACTCTTTGCAAATCATTTGGCCTAATGATCAAATGCAGGTGATTTATCATCCTAAAATTAATTCAACCCTCACCTTAGATATTAAAAATGCAAAGGGCAAATGGGTGGCCAAGCCTTTGAAAGTGGAGCCTATCTTTGCGAATTCAAATAACTTAAATTACAAGCATGTTGAAAGTGCCTTTACCGATTTTGATAGAGATATTTTGATTAAACAAAAGCTATCTACTCAAGGTCCAGCACTTGCAGCAGGCGATGTGAATGGAGATGGATTATCAGATTTATATATTGGAGGTGCAGCGGGTCAAGATAAGAAATTGTATATCCAATCAAAATCGGGACAATATGTTGACTCTCCTCAGGCAGATTTCGCTTTAGATAAAACAACTGAAAATACGGATGCTATCTTTTTTGATGCCGATGGGGATCAGGATTTAGATTTATATGTAGTAACAGGAAGTAATGAGTTTTTAGAAAATGCTTCTGAATTGCACGATTTATTATATCTGAATGATGGAAAAGGTAAATTTTCCCGTTCACTTTCATTGCCATTGATTTATGAAAATGGTTCAAGTGTGACTGCAGGTGATTTTGATAAGGATGGAGATCTGGATTTGTTTGTTGGTTCTCGAATGATTTCTGGTAAATATGGAATTTCTCCAGCGAGTAATTTGTTAATAAATGATGGGAAAGGTAATTTTAAAAACTTACCTAAACGCTATATTCCAGAAATACAACAATTGGGAATGGTAACCGATGTGCAATTTGCCGATTTAAATAAAGATGGTTATTTGGATCTATTGATTGCCCAAGATTGGGGTCCACTAGTTGTTTTAGAAAATAAAAAGGGTAGATCTTTTGGTTTTAAATCAATTGCTGGGACAGAAGGTTTGTGGAAAACCATTGAATTAGCTGATGTTGATGCAGATGGTGATTTGGATATTGTGGCAGGTAATCAAGGTGAAAACTGTAAACTTCCTGTTAGTCCAGAGCATCCTGCGCAATTACTTGCTAAGGATTTAGATCAAAATGGAATAGTTGAGCAAATAATCTCCTGTTATACGGAAGATGGAAATACTTACCCAATGGTATTGAAAGGAGAATTGCAAAGAGCTGTTCCAACGATTAAGAAAAAATTTATTAAGTATAAAGATTACGCTAAAAAGACAGTGGAAGAATTGTTTACAGAAGAGCAACGTGAAGGCTCAGAAGTAAAATCAATTGTAACATTAAAAACCACTTTGTTATTAAATAATGGACAATTTAATTTTCAGGCAAATGAATTGCCAGAAGCTGCGCAATTCTCTCCAATTCAAGCAATAATATGTAAAGATTTTGATGGAGACCAAAAATTGGACATTTTATTAGCAGGAAACTTTTTTGATTCTTTACCAGAGTGGGGACGATTTGATGCCTCTTATGGTACATTTTTGAAAGGTAATGGAAAAGGAAAATTTTTGGCTGTCAAAAATAATGCAGTTGGATTACAAATAAATGGACAAGTACGTGCCATGAAATTAGCTAAAACTTCAAAGGGAACTGAAGTAATAGTTGCGAAAAATAATGAGAATGCCCAAGTAATACAGTTGAAAAAATAGATTTAAAATGAAAGTATTAAATTACCTAGTTGTTATTTCTTTTATGATTTTTCTTTCTGGTTGTTCAAAGCAGAAAAATATTCAGTTGTTTGAAAAATTAAATCCTAGTGTAACAAATATTCAATTTGCTAATAACATTACAGAAACTCCCGAGTTCAATATTTTGGATTATTTATATTTCTATAATGGAGGTGGCGTAAGTACAGGGGATATCAATAATGATGGCTTAGTGGATATCTTTTTTGTTTCCAATCAAGGGAAAAATAAATTATACCTAAATAAAGGAAATATGCAATTTGAAGATATTTCTGTAAAAGCAGGTATTGAAGGTTTTTCAGATTGGAAAACTGGTGTTACCATGGCAGACGTAAATGGTGATGGACTTTTAGATATTTATGTATGTGCTGTAGGTAACTTTAAAGGCTTAGAGGGATCAAATGAATTATATATTAATAATGGGGACCTAACTTTTACAGAAAAAGGAGCTGATTATGGATTGGATTTCACAGGTTTTTCTACTCAAGCAGCTTTCTTTGATTATGATAAAGATGGTGATTTAGATTGTTATTTATTAAATCACGCTACGCACAATACTCGTTCGTATGACCGTGTAAACACTCGAATGTTAAAAGATAACGAGGCAGGGGATTACATCTTCCGGAATGATGGAGGAAAATTTAAAGATGTTTCTAAAGAATCGGGAATTTACCAAGCCGCAATGGGTTATGGTTTAGGATTATCTGTAGCAGATATCAATGGAGATGGATGGTTAGATATTTATGTAAGTAACGATTTTCATGAGGACGATTATTACTACATTAATCAAAAAGATGGAACTTTTCATGAAGGTATCAAAGAACATTTTAAACATTTAAGCCGATTCTCTATGGGATCAGATGTAGCCGATATTAATAATGACGGCTATCAAGACATCATGACCTTAGACATGTATCCAGAAGATGAAACGGTAGAGAAATCGTCTGTGGGAGAAGATCCATTAGATATCTATTTATACAAATTGCAATTTGGCTATTTTAATCAATACAGCCGTAACTGTTTACAGTTAAATATGGGTGGTGAAAAATTCACCGATATTGCAGCTTCTTCTGGCGTATCAGGAACTGATTGGAGTTGGAGTACCCTATTTGCTGATTATGACGGTGATGGTTTAAAAGATATTTTTATCAGCAATGGAATTTTGAAACGACCAAATGATTTAGATTATTTAAAATTTGTCATTTCAGATTCACTTCATTACGGTTTACCCACTTCTAAAAAATTAGATAAGGAAGCCATAGATTTAATGCCTGAAGGAAAATGGCATAATTATTTATTCAGAGGTTCAAAGGATTTACGTTTTGAGGACAAATCAATTGAATGGGGATTTGATGCTAAAAATTTATCCAATGGTAGTTCATATGCAGACTTAGATAATGATGGAGATTTAGATTTAATTACTAATAATTTAAATGAAGTTGCAGGAATTTATAAAAATAATAGTCGTGAAGAGTTAAATAATAATTTCCTAAAAGTACGATTTAAAGGCATTGGTCAAAATACTTTTGGTGTAGGTGCAAAGGTTATTATTAAATCGAAAGAAGGTCAGCAAATGATGCAAATGATGCCTACTCGAGGATTCTTAAGCTCTGTAGATCCCTCTTTATTGTTTGGGTTAGGTCAAGAACAACAAATTGATTCATTGATTGTTATTTGGGAAAATCAGAAGGCTCAAGTTATTAAAAATCCTAAAATCAATTCAACATTGATTTTAGATCAGCGAAATGCAACAGTAGATGCGAGTAGTATTCCTTTGTTTCCTAAAACGAATCCAACGTTTGAAAATGTGAGTAATCAAATTGCTATTGATTATACCCATAAGGAAAATGTATTTTTTGATTTTAATAGAGAATTGCTGGTTCCATTTAAAGTATCTATTGAAGGCCCGAAAATTGCAGTTGGAGATGTAAATGGAGATGGGCAAGAAGATTTTTATGTTGGCGGAGCCAAATATCAAGCGGGACAATTATTTGTTCAGCAAGCGGGAAAATTTGTTAAGTCAAACCAAACAGCCTTTGAAATAGATTCCTTATTTGAAGATGTTGATGCAGTGTTTTTTGATGCGGACAAGGACAAGGATTTGGACTTGTATGTGGTATCTGGAGGAAACGAATTTTATGGCGATATGGTTCAGCAAAATGATCGTCTATATGTGAATGATGGTAAAGGAAATTTTACACGAAATGTAAAAGCCTTGCCAAATATGTTTGAAAACAAATCGGTTGTAAAACCAATTGATATTGATCGTGATGGAGATTTAGATTTGTTTGTAGCGGGTCGAGTAGTTGCCTATAATTATGGAGCAAGTCCAAAATCTTTTTTATTAATCAATAATGGAAAGGGTGTCTTTACGAACCAAATCGAAAAATTAGCACCTGATTTGCAGCAGGTAGGTATGATTACAGAATCGATTTGGCAAGATTTAGATAAAGATGGTGATTTAGATCTAACTGTTGTTGGGGATTGGATGCCGGTGGTGACTTTTGAAAATATAAATGGTCGATTGAAAAAAGTTGACAATGGTTTAAGCGAATCAATTGGCTTTTGGAGCGGTATTTCTGCTGGAGATTTTGATAAAGATGGAGATATTGATTTGGTGGTTGGAAATTTAGGAACGAACACAAAGTTGAAAAAAGAATTGGATGGCAATTTGAAAATGTGGATCAAAGACATTGACAACAATCAAAATAAAGAACAAATCATTGGGTATAGTAGAGGTAAAAATTGGTATCCGATCAATAGTAAAGATGAAATGGGAAAACAAATTCCAAGCATCATCAATAAAAAATATACCAATTATAAAAGTTTTGCAGGTAAATCAATTGAAGAGCTCTTTGATGATGATGAACTTGAAGGTGCTGAAGAAAAAGTAGTCAATACTTTTGAATCGGTCTATCTTGAAAATTTAGGTGGATTTAAATTCAAATCTTCTATATTGCCAAGCCTGGCACAGGTCTCTAAAATTATGGTCTTAAAAACAGAAGACACGAATGGTGATCGTAATTTAGATGTGATTATAGGGGGTAATTTCAATGGAGCATCCATGTATCAGGCACGATATGATGGTTTCTTTGGTTTGATTTTATTAGGAGATGGAAAAGGAAACTTTAAGGCACAAGTGCCAACAGAATCAGGTTTACTTATGGATGGAGATGTTCGAGATATTAAAACTATCCAAAGAGGGAAAGAGATCATTTATCTAGTTTCGAGAAATAATGAAGGGATACAACTATTTAGGAAATTGAATTAGTGAAACGCATCCTATCCATTTTATGTTTGTTGTTTTGTTTTATTTCTACTGTAGGAATAGCACAAAAACAGCAAACTAAACTTTTTACTGGACAAATTGTTGATGCCCAATCAGGTGCCCCACTCGAAGGGACTACCATATTGTTTTCTGGGTTTTCTTATGTGGTAATTGCTGATTCATTAGGAAAATTTTCTATTCAAATACCACCTAGAACCTATCATTTAACCATTCGAAGAGTTGGGTATAAATTTCAATTGAGTAAACTTGATTTACAAAAAGATGTTCAAGAGACCTTTCGCTTAGAACCTATTGAAAAACTACTTGATGAAGTCATTATTTCCACAGAAAAAAGTGAGTCGCAAGTAAAAAGACCTCTTTCTGGGGTAGAGCGAATGTCGAGTAAAACCCTTAAAAAAATGCCAACATTGATGGGGGAGGCTGATGTTGTACGAAGTATTTTGGCTTTGCCTGGTGTTTCAACGATTGGTGAGGGTGCTTCTGGCTTTAATGTTCGCGGAGGGAATGTGGATCAAAATTTAGTGTTGTTGGATGGAGTACCTCTCTATAATACGTCTCATTTATTTGGATTTTTTACTGCTTTTAATTCCAATATCGTTTCCGATTTAAGTTTATATAAAGGAGGGATTCCTTCTAATTTTGGCGGTCGTACTTCTTCTGTTTTGGATGTGCGATTAAAAGAAGGGAATTATGAAAAGTGGAATTATCAAGCCGGAGTCGGTCCTCTTTCTGCCAATATGGTAATTGATGGTCCACTTAAAAAAAATAAAACCTCTATTTTGTTGGGCTTCCGTGCTTCACTTTCAGATTTTTATTTAAAATATTTTCCAAGTCCGACGGTTTCAAAAAGTAGAGCTAATTTTTTTGATCTAAATCTAAAAATTACGCATCAATTTAATCCAAAAAATAAGTTAGCCTTTTCTTATTATCAGAGTGCTGACCAATTTAAATTCGGGTCGGATACATCTTATTTTTGGAAGACTAATACAACAAGTTTGAAATTGAATACAATCATCAATTCTCAATTATCAAACAACCTTCTTGTTTTTCACAGTAATTATGAATACGGAATTGAAGGATCAAAAAAGAATTTAGAATTTGAATGGCGACCAGGCTTGCAACAAACTTCTCTCAAAGAGGAATTAACTTTTGAGCCCACATCTAAAGTGTCTATTGAGTCGGGTTTTGAATTGAATCAATACCTGAATAATCAAGGTGATTTTGTGCCAACATCACAGCAATCAATATTACAAAATTTTTACATGCCTAAGGAAAAGGCACGAGATGCTTCTCTATTTATCAACTCCACTTTTCAATTAAGTAATCCATTGACATTGAATGTGGGATTACGATATGTCATGTATGGAATATATGGAGCTGCTGTTAAGTTGCAATATAAGCAAGGAACTCCACGCATGGCCAATACGGTGACCGACACCCTTATTTACCAAAATAACGAACTTATTCAATCCTATGCTGGATTAGAACCTCGTTTATCTATTTCTTACAAATTAGGGGCATTGAGTTCCTTTAAGTTTGGGTATAATCGAAATAGACAATACATGCACCTGTTGTCGAACACGATGGCTATTTCTCCAGTAGATATTTGGAAATTCTCTGATCAATATGTGAAACCACAGGTAGTTGATCAATATGCATTTGGCTTCTTTAAGAATTACGATTTAGAGGAAAAGGGTTCTTATGAAACCTCTATTGAAGCCTATTACAAGAAGTATCAAAATGTAATTGATTTTGTTGATGCTGCCAATTTATATTTGAACCCAAGTGTTGAAACGGAATTATTAAACGCAACTGGTAGGTCTTATGGGATTGAGTTGATGTTAAAAAAATCAAGAGGAGTGCGTACTACAGGATGGATTTCGTATGCCTATTCCAAGAGCTTTCGGTTAGCATTACCCTCTGAAGAACAATTGGGGGCAAATTTTGGCAAAGAATTTCCTGCTAATTTTGATATCCCTCACAGCATTAAATTGGTCATCAACCACCGATTGAATAAGCGCTTTTCTTTTAACGCAAATTTCAACTATTCATCTGGTCGACCTATCACTTATCCAAATGCTCGTTACAAATTATATGCTTTTTCAGACGTATACGATTATGGTTTTGGAAATGGTATTTTTCCACGTCAAGGACTAGGTGCCAAATCATATGTCTACAATGGCCAAACCTATACTTTTTTAGAACCGAAAACAATTGCACCCATTGTAGATGGATATTCTGCACCAAGTTTTACTTTGAGAAACCAGGAGCGTATACCATTTTACATGCGATTAGATGTTGGAATAACCATTGAACCTCGACAAGGAGCCAAGCATGAGCAAAGTTGGAATTTTTCTATTTACAATTTGCTTTCGAGAGCCAATGTATATTCCATCTTTTTCAGATCTTCTGCTGGGATGATTAATCAAGCAAAGGCTTTTGAATTATCTGTTTTGGGAGCAGCTATTCCCTCCATCACTTATAATTTTAAATTCTGATGGGAAAAAGACTATTCATTTTATTGTTTTCAGTACTTCTATTCAGTTGCGAAACCGAAATTTTCGATTTTAAAACGCGGAATTTAAGTAATGCCATTGTTGTGTACGGAGAAGTGAGCAATGTTCCGGGGCCGTCTCATTTTAGAATCAATTATACATCGGGGTACACAGCTTATGATGCAACTCAATTTTATGGAGAAGCCGTTGAAAAAGCAAAAGTTGTTTTGTTTAAGGATGCTACTGAAGAGATTGTGTTAAAAGAAATAAAACCCGGCGTTTATCAAACGCCGAATGGATTTGTGGGCAA
>JACCDM010553755.1_pt1 | contig 36926 bp, 27 predicted proteins | sample 7445851 | NCBI WGS metagenome assembly JACCDM01 (sample SAMN15323438, study PRJNA562643) | freshwater metagenome | isolation source: river surface water | place: USA:Blue River Watershed | collected 2017-08-16
ACTTCAATATGTGATTTTCCAATGCCTGTTAAACTCGGTTTGTGTTTGTAGTTTTCGTACCCCCAACACCAAGTATTTCTGAACCAAACGGTTGGTAAAACGGTAATTGGAGCCGCAATTTTAGAGCGATTTTCAACAGTAATTTTGATTAATAGATCTTGCTCATCAGCTTTGGCATATTCCATCGAAATGTCAAAATAAGCATCGTTGTCAAAAATACCAGTATCAAGCAATTCGTATTCAGGCTCTAAACGAGAGCGTTTTTTGCTTTCTTCTACCAATTTAGAATACGGGAATGCTGCTTGAGGGTATTTGTACAACATTTTTTGGTAAGAGTGAGTAGGAGTAGAGTCTTGGTAATAATAGATTTCTTTTACATCTTCTCCGTGGTTGGACTCGCTTCCAGTTAAACCAAAAAAGCGTTCTTTTAAAATATGGTCGTTATGATTCCAAAAAGCAAAAGCAAAACAAATGTGCTGCTTGTTATCTGAAATTCCTCCAATTCCTTCTTCTCCCCAGCGGTACGCTTTGGAACGTGCCATATCATGCGTAATACTATTCCAAGCATCGCCCCCTTTAGAGTAATCTTCTCTTACGGTTCCCCATTGACGTTCTGTAAGGTAAGGTCCCCATTTTTTCCAACCTTTATTGTCGTTTCGTAGTTTTAATCGTGCTCTCTCTGCGCCTTTCTCTGACATGATAGTGTATTCTAAATTTGGTGTTGCAATTTATATAAATACACTTTAAAAACAGCTGAATATTCTGCAAAAATCCTCTTCATTTAATTTCAAAAGTGTATTTTTTGCGCATTTATTAGTTCAATATTGTTTGTCTGAAAATCGGATTAAACTAAAAGGAGAATAATTGAAAAAGAATACAGGTGATTAGAGTAAAAACAAAAAATCCGTTTTCAGATAATGAAAACGGAAATCAGTATTTATAAAAAATAATATTGAAAAGAGTGGGGACACTTTTACAAGGCAAATATACGACATCTTGTAATATGATTTCAGTTTGAATTTATGGTGTGGGTTAAAGAGCAAGGTGATTTGTATTAAAAAAATTTACTTTTTTACTTTCGAAATCTATTTTGCGTCTATTTTTTAGGATTGCGAAATTAGCCTGACAGGGGTTAAAACACATATTTTTTGAACCAAAATAAATGAAAAAACATTTTTGATAAAAGATTTTTTAATTTTAGTGAAATAAGAAAAAATCTGTAAATCAGATATTTAATATTTTTTTTAAAGTTTAAAATTCTAATTCAGCAGAAATTTTCACGAAAAAATTAATTTTTTTTTGAAAAGTTGTAAAATCACAACTTTTTTTAAAATCAGATGCTTTTACTTTGGAATCAGAAAATCAAAACAATCAAAAAGCGATTAATGTAGTTTTGTGTTGGACTTAAAAAAAAAGATTGATAATTTAAAAAATAATGATTAGAAGAGATGTGGGGACATTTATAACAGTATGAATTTTTTATTAAAATCATGTAGTGTTTTTCTAATCATTTTCCATGTAAGTTGAATTTAATATAGCGTATTGATTTAGTTTCTTAGGCTATTTCTTCACACATGGGAAATCAAGTATCATACTGGCTAACCTCTTGCCAGTATGGTTTTGATTTTTTAAGTATAATTTCTGCAACTATTTAAAAATAGCATATAAAATATTCTCTGTAATTAACTAGAAATGAATATCTTAAAATACATTATAAACGAAGAGAATATTCCGATTATTTTTAGTGCAAAAATAATGCATCAAGAAATCATGCAAAAAGGCATAGCTGCGGGTTTTCTTATTCTAAATTATGATGTAGATACTAATATTTTTATTGTGAAGTGCTTTGGCGAAAGCACTTCACTTAATTTAAAAGTTTCTAATCAAGATGAACTAATCATAAGCAACTACTTGAACAGGCAATTTTATACCTTAGGACATTTGCCTGATGAAATTCAATTGAGCTAATTTGTTCATAATAGTGCCCCTTTTTTATGTTTCCCTATAATTTTACTTAAGTAGGTAGTATCAACTCCTAAAAAAGAGGCTAATTGTTTTTGACTTAATCGATTAAAAACATCAGCTTGTTTTTCGTATAGATAATTAAATCTATTTTCTGCATTCATAAAACGCAAAGCACTTGCTTGTTCTTGGTATTCACATAATTTATTAAAGAGCTCGTTTGTGGCAAATAAAGCTGCTTTATGATTGTTTTTCATTATAAAATCTAAGGTTGATTTTTTGATGGAAATAATTTCGCAATCTTCTAATGCATCAATAAAATGCTCGCTAGGTTTCTGTCTATGGTAGCTACTTACGGAAGTGATAAAATCGCCTTCTTTTACAAACCAAGTATTGACTTCTTTACCTTCGTTTATGATGTAAACTCTGAGAAGGCCTTTTTGCACATAAAAAATTTCTTTACAAACTTCTCCTTCTCTCAAGAGGCATTCTTTTTTCTTGTATTTTTTGGTAAATAGTAAAGAAACGAGTTTCTCAACGATATGGCGTTCTTTTTTTTGATAGGAAATTCCGGACTCTACTATTTTTTCAATAAGATTCATACAATGGGGGCAGATTTAGGATGGGGGTTAAATAACTTTTTTTATAGAATTTTCTTCATCAAGATTTTTGAATTGATTTACAATTTTACTGAGATAGGTACTATCAACACCTATGTATGAAGCAAGATGTTTCTGGCTAAGTCGGTTTAATATTTTAGGTTTTTTTTCTTTTAGAAAAAGATATCTTTTTTCTGAGGTCATATAGCGCAACATATCACATTGGTCGGAGTATTCACAAAGGTTCTCGAAAAGTTCATCGATTGCAAACAGTGCAAATTTGTGATTATTTTTCAAAACCATAAAGGCAATGTCTTTGCGAATAGTTAATACCACACTGTCTTCTAATGCTTGAATGTATTCATTAGTTGGAATTTCTTTATGAAAACTTTTTAGGGAGGTAATAAATTCTCCTTCTTGAACAAACCAGGTGTTTACTTCTTTATCATCATTTAATAAATACACTCTAAACAGTCCTGATTGAACGTAAAAAATATGTTTGTTTATATCGCCAGCATTTAAAATATGGTCGCCTTTTTTAATTTTTTTACTAAAAGGCAAGGTTGCTAATTGTTCTAAAAGCGGTAAGTCTTTTTTCTTAAAGAATTTTTCTAAGCCAAGCACTCGGTCGATAATATTCATATGATAATTTTTGGTTGTCTTAAATGGCTTTTTTTATTGAAGATTCTTCCTCAGTATTTTTATAGTTATTGATAATTTTACTCAAATAAGTAGTATCGACACCTAAATAAGAAGCTAGGTGCTTTTGGCTTATTCGATCTATAATATCTTTTTTTTGTGTTTTTAGGTAGGCATATTTTTCTTCACCAGTCATCATTCGTAACATATTTGATTGTGCTGCAAACTCGGCAATATTTGACATCATTTCATAAACAGTAAATAGCGCTAATTTGTGATTATTTCTCAATAACATAAGCCAAGTTTCTTTTTTTATGGACATAATTACCGAGTCTTCCATAGCTTCTATATATTCTTCGGAGGGAATCTCGTAGTGAAAACTATGGCAAGCATAAACAAACTCACCTTCTTTTACAAACCAAGTATTAACTTCTTTCCCATCATGAATATAGTATACCCTAAGCAATCCTTTTTGGACATAGAACATTCTATCATTAACTTGACCTTCTCGTAATAAGAGTTCTTTCTTCTGTATTTTTTTGCTAAAAAGGAAAGCAGCTAGTTTTTCTACTAAAAAAAGATCTTTTTTGGTAAAAAAGCGATTGCCTTGGAGTGCTTTTTCAATTATATTCATTTTTGTGGTATTTGGGTTACAGTTTTTATACTTTATAACTAGAAATAATTTTACTTAAATAAGTGGTTTCAATTCCCAAAAAGGAAGCGATGTGCTTTTGGCTTAACCGTTCTAATATTTCTGGTTTGTTTGTTTTTAGGAATTCATATTTTTTTTCTGCAGATAGAATTCGCAATGATTGGCATTGATCACTATATTCACATAATTTTATGTAAAGTTCATTAATGGCAAACAATGCTAATTTATGGTTGTGTTTTAGTACCATGTCATAAGTGCTTTTTTTGACAGTTATTATTTCACAGTCTTCAATCGTTTGAATAAATTCTTTGCTTGGAATGCCATAATAATAACTATTTACCGAAGAAATAAATTCATCTTCTTTCACAAACCACGTATTAATTTCTTTTCCTTCGTATTCAAAATAGACTCGTAATAATCCTTTTTTTACGTAAAAAATAGTATCATTTACTTCTCCAGCTTTAAGAAGAAATTCTTTTTTTTTAATTTTTTTCGAGAAAAGAAATGATGCTAATTGTTTTAAAACAGGTAAATCGATTTTTTTATAAACCAATTCTTTGGTTTGTTTTTCTTTTTTTTCATTCATGGGTTTAAGATTTGGGAGTTTGGGAATCTTTTTATTGCAATCATTTAAGAGTTTATAGATTGCTAATTATTAAGTTTATTGGGTATTATTAAGCTTGATCTTCCAACAAATATATAAAAAAAATAATTTTTTTTCGAAAAGTTGTGATTTTACAACTTTTTTTAAAAGTAGGGAGTTTATTTTTGGCGAATAGAAAATAAAAAAAAGAAATCAAGATTTAATAGACAAAGGGATTATGATACGAACACGTTTTTTTTCAAAAAAGACTGAGTTGCCCAAAGTTGGTTATGACGAGATAATTCATTTCTATAAAATGTTATTAAAGATTAAAAAACGCCATCCTAATTTCAATATTGAAAAGATAATGAAAAAATTATATCCCAATTTTAAATTAGATAAGAGCTTTTAAATAGTATATTATGATTCGATAAATTGCCCCTAAACTAAATCCCAAACTTATTTTAAATCAATCATAATTTAAATTAGCCGCAATTGCGGCTAATTTAACAATATAATGAGTTTTTTAACCTATAAATTGTTAACACATTATTTAATTATAAGGGTTTTTATCCAAAAACTCGTACTATTGTTAAACTAGAGATAAAATAATTAATTTTGCAAAGAATACCACCACGAATATGTATAATTTTCTTATTTGTTTACTTCTAACATCTGTTTGTTTAGGTCAAAAGTTGCATCATCAGTCTATTGCTTCTCAGGGATTTACTACTACAATCGGCAAAGGTATTGTTGTCTCACAATCGGTTGGTCAATCGAGTGTTATAGGGACTTATAAAAGCGGTAAGTTAATCATAGGTCAGGGTTATATCCAAAGCATAGGAGTAGCTAAGAATCCTTCGCCGATTTTAAATTCAGTTTCAATGATTGAATACCCTAATCCAGTTCTTGACGTTGCTAATTTTCAATTTTCTTCTTCCGTTGGCACTATTGCTACTCTTTATTTGTTTGATAGTAGAGGTAGGCTAGTTTATAGTAAGGAAGTCGAACTCACACAAAACAATTTTACGATTGATTTTTCGATGGTTTCAGAAGGAGTCTACTTTGCCAAAATTGAAACCTCACATTATACTTTTTCTACTAAAATCATTAAGTCCAAATGAAAAAACTCACTTTATTATTACTGATGTTGGTCTCTATCCAATATGGATATTCTCAAGAAATCTATTTTTTAACGGGGAAAAATTATACCAATTATAAGATACGTTACAACGGCTCAGAGTCTGTTAATGGTCTTGAAAAGCAAGGAGAAGGCGATAGCTATGAAATAGGCCTTGCCCTACCTATAAAAGTACAACGTCTAGCTTTTGATAATAATTTAAATTATACTGTTGGACTAACATTAAACCAGTACAATGCAGAGGCAGGCGATCTAGCCAATACTTATACTTGGAAAACAGAATACATCGGAGTTCAAAATGCGTTAGTCTATTCGTTTATTAAATCCAATCATCTTGATTTGGCCGTAAAAGGAGGAGTCAATCTAGCCACTATGCTACATGGGAATCAAACCATTAACAACTCTAGATTCAATCTGAGTAATCAAAAAGACTTTAATGGTGTTATGGTAAGTCCATTGTTAGGAATACAAGCTAAATGTAATTTATCTGAATATGGCTATTTAAGCCTAGGTTATAACTATTCAAGAAGCATTAGCTTGACCAATGACACTAATAAAAAAGTATCGTTTTTAACTAACCAAATTGTATTTGGAATCTCTTTTGAACTATATTAATACGAGTATTATGAAAAGAATTATTACTTTATTTGTTCTATTAACCACCACTTTGATTTATTCGCAAAGTTCAGGAATCACCTACCAAGCCGTACTGTATAATCCTAGTGGAGAGATATTGCCTGGAAACAATAACGCTAATGCAGTATTGTCAAATAAGGACATTTGTCTTCGTTTTTCAATTACAGATGCCCAAACCAGTTTAGAGTACCAAGAAACCCAAAGAGTCACAACGGATGAGTTTGGAATGGTTAACTTAGTAATTGGATCAGGAAATCAAATAGGAGGCTATGCAGCTAGTTTCACAACTATTGTTTGGAACAGCACTACCAAGAAACTTCAAGTAGCTATTGATGTTACAGGTACATGCTCGAATTTTGTAGAGATAAGTAACCAAAATTTTTCAGCAGTACCATTTGCGTATGCTTCAAAAACTGCTGAAAGTGTATCGGGAGTGGTACCAATTGTAAATGGAGGAACAGGATCAACTACAGTCTCAGGAGCTAAGACCAATTTAGGCTTGAATAATGTGGATAATACAAGCGATGCGAATAAACCCATTTCCAATGCCACTCAGACTGCATTAAACTTAAAAGAAAACGCAATAAACAAATCAACCAACACGGCTTTAGGGACAAGTGATGTGTTGTTTCCAACCCAAAATGCAGTAAAGACTTATGTGGATAATCAGTTAAGTTCGGGTGTGGTGGATGCCACCAGTACGATAAAAGGTAAGATTCAATTGGCTGGGGATTTAACGGGTACGGCCGACTTGCCAATTATTGCTAACAGCGCTATCAATTCATCTAAAATAGCTAATGGAGCAGTAACGGATGCAAAAGTTACCTCTATTAGTAGTTCAAAGGTTACAGGGTCGCTACCGGTTAGCCAAATCAATGGAGCAGTTAGTAAGGTAAATGGTGTTTTACCCAGCGGCGATGGTTCTGTTGTAATTCCTTTCGGAATGGTAAGAACGGGAACTTTGGCTTCAAGACCCAATGTAGGAACCACTACAAATGGAGATATCTATGTGGTCTCAGGAGATTCAAACACCAACAATAATGGATTAACTTATATTAGCGATGGTCAAAATTGGAATGAAGTTACGCCGAATCAAGCTTCTTTGGATGCGCGCTATCTGAAATTAGGAGGAGGTACAATGTCAGGAAACATTATTGTTCCTTCGGGCAAATTCATTAGTATTAATGATGCACCCACCTCTTCAACTGATGCAGCAAATAAAGCGTATGTAGATAGTATGATAACAGGAGGTGCAACACCTGATGCAACTACGACAAGTTTAGGAAAAATTCAGTTAGCAGGTGATCTAGGAGGGACCGCAACAAATCCAACTGTTCCGGCTTTAGCATCAAAAGAACCTACAATTACTTCAGGAACTACTTCCCAATATTTTAGAGGAGATAAAACTTGGCAAACATTAAATAAATCGGCAGTGGGATTAAGCAATGTGGATAACACTGCAGATGCAAACAAACCCATTTCTACCGATACGCAGACGGCATTGAACGCCAAAGAAAATTCAACGAATAAGTCTACTACTACTATTTTAGGGACAAGTGATGTGTTGTTTCCAACGCAAAATGCCGTTAAAACATATGTAGACACACAAATAACGGCTAATACAACCCCAAATACCACTACAACAAGTTTAGGAAAAATTCAATTAGCGGGTGATTTGGGAGGAACAGCAACAAATCCAACGGTTCCAGGTTTGGCTTCAAAAGAACCTACAATTACTTCAGGAACTACTTCCCAATATTTTAGAGGAGATAAAACTTGGCAAACATTAGATAAATCGGCAGTGGGATTAAGCAATGTAGATAACACTTCAGACGCAAGTAAACCCATTTCAATTGATACGCAAAATGCTTTAGATTTGAAAGCTAATTTAGCTTCTCCAACATTCACTGGAGATGCAAAAGTGGCAACGGCTGCAACAGGAGACAATGATACTTCAATAGCAACTACTGCTTTTGTCAATACAGCTATTACGAATGCAGCTACTCCAAATGCAACTACTTCAAGTTTAGGTAAAATTCAATTAGGAGGTGATTTGGCAGGCCCAAGCAGTTCAGCATCAGTTCCAGTAATTACAAATGGGGCAATTACTACATTGAAATTAGCAGATGCTTCTATAACTAATATTAAAATTGGGGAAACAATTACCGTTGCAAATGGAGGAACTGGAGCAACTTCATTAACAGGATATCTAAAAGGAAATGGAACTTCTGCGTTCACATCAGTATCATCAATTCCAGTAGTTGATGTGGATGGGGCTGTTAGAAAAGTGAACGGTGTTGTGCCGGATACAGATGGAAATGTAGCTGTGATTATAGGTAGGGTTTTTACAGGTGCTACTGTTGATCCAAATTTAGCTACTTCTATTATCAACGCAAACCCTGCAAAAAAATCATCAGATATTTATGTTGTAGCTGATGGTAGCAATCCTAATAATGGCCGTACTTTTATTTATGATGGCGCCACTTGGCTTGAAGTGGCAACCAATTTATCAACCACAGATGCGCGCTATGTAAATGTTGCTGGGGACACTATGGAAGGGAATTTAACAGTTCCAACAGGCAAGAAATTAATTTTAACGGATATACCTACAAATGCTACAGATGCGACTAATAAGTCGTATGTAGACGGATTGGTTACCTCTTCTGCTACACCAGATGCAACAACATCTGTAAAAGGTAAAATAAAATTAGCAGGTGATTTAGGAGGGACAGCTGATGCACCAACTGTTCCGTCTTTATTAGATAAACTTTCAGGTAATGGTACAAATGACTATGTTCCTAAATTTTCTGCGGCTAAAACAGTAACAGACAGTTCTATTTTTGATAATGGTAATGTGGGTATTGGAACAACAACTCCAGCAAACAAGTTAGAAATTACACAAGGAACAGCTGGAAATTCAGGTTTGCGATTTACAAACTTAACCTCATCGAGTTCAGCATCTACATCGGCTAGTAAAGTTTTGGGACTGAATAATACCGGTGATGTTATTTTAACCAATATTCCAGGAACACAAAATATTGTTTCTTTTTCAACAGCAAGTCCAAATACAGGAAGTCCTGTATTTACACCCAATACACCAGCTGATCAATCGGTTATTTATCAATCAGCAACGGATAATAGTTTATGGACATATAATGGTACAACTTATGTAACGTACACTGCCCCAGCAACTACAGAATGGAATTTGGCGAATACTACAAATGATGCGGGGAGTAATAAAACATCAAGTATTTGGAGATCGGGAGGAATTGCTGTAGGCGGTTCGTCTACTACGCCTTTATATGGAAATATTACTGCCATGGGAGGAACTAATTTTAGCGGTGTTCCTGCATTTGGAACAGCATCATTAGGATTAATTAATAATTCAACCGCAGGATGGTCAGGAAGTGGATTCTTGTTTTCTAATTCAACAGCTGGTTCAAATGCGTTCTCTATGGTGTATAATAACGATAAAGCTTATTTTGGGCACTTGACACCTTCAAATACGTATTCTAATTATGGAATTTGGAACGGGACAGGATTAAAATTAGGGGGAACCACTAGTGCAATTAACAAATTAGATGTTGAAGGGTCAGTAGCAATAGGTTCTTATGCAGGAATAAATGCTGCTCCATCAAACGGGCTAATAGTTAGTGGTAATGTAGGTATAGGCACCACAACTCCTGCAACCACATTGCATATAAATAATTCTTCAATTGCAACTAATACAGTTAATGCAGATGCTCAAGTGCTCAGAATGATGCGACCACAGGCTCCTGGAGTAAAATGGGAAAATATAGCGCAATTTAATTTGGGAAGCTATGCAGTAACAACGGGAGGAAGTACTAATGCTACCAGTAGATTAGATTTAGCAATGAATGACGGAAATGGGGTTGCTACAAGTAATGTTATGACCTGGCAAGCTAATGGTAATGTAGGTATTGGAACAACGGCACCAATTAGTGCTCTTTCTAATACTCCAACAGCAATTCAAGGATCAAATTCAACTAATGCATTCACAGGAGGTTTAACTTGGTCTACACCTGGGACAGGATTTGCCGCGTCGTTTTATTCTCAACCAACAAATGGGAATGGCTTACAAGTTAAAATTGCGGGAAATACAAGCGCCAATAATGCTTTAGAAGTTTCATCTGGAGCAACTCAGACAGGTTCATTAACACCTTTGTTTAATGTTTTAGGAAATGGTAATGTAGGCGTAGGAACTTCTTCACCATTAACTAAATTGATAGTTAATGACAATGCTTATATTTCCAATATACCTACAACTACAGCAAACTTAATGGATAATTCAACTTTTAGACCATTAACTCGTTTTCAAACTACTTCTGGGATTAATAATAATGCTATAAGTCATTATTTAACTACTACGGTAGCAGCTACTCAGGCACATAATTATTCGACAGGAACATCTTTACCTTATGTTTTACAACCTGCGGGGGGTAATGTGGGCATAGGTACTTCAGCACCATCAGCATTATTGGAAATTACTAGTCCTTCTGGAAATGGAGTTGCCCCCAAATTGAGGTTAACGAATCCAATTGGGAAAAAATGGGAATTACAAAGTGGTATCTCGGGAATAAATGATACTTACTTTGGTATATATAATGTTACAGATAATATACAAGTACTGACGGCTAAAAATACAGGAGAGGTTGGAATAGGGACTACAGCTCCTTCAGCACAATTACATACAACAGGTTCAGTACGCTTTGCTGGAGCGGGTACGCCAGGAGCTGGAAAAGTATTAACATCTGATGCATCTGGTAATGCAACTTGGCAACCAGGAGCAATAGCAACAACTGTTTCAAATAAAACAACTGATTTCAGTTTATCTAGCACTGATAATGGGGGTGTGATTGTCGTAAATAGCGCTACTACTGTCACTTTAACAGTTCCTTCAACATTATCAGCTGGATTTTCTTGTCAAATTATTCAACAAGGTGCTGGGCAAGTGAATGTGATTGGTTCTGGAGTTACGATAACAAGTGCATTAGGAACCTATAGTAGAACAACAGGTTCGTCAATTGGTGTTATGTTAACTACGGCAACTACGGCATTTTTATCTGGAGACACTGCTTTTTAAAAGGTTTTATTATGAAAAAAATACTACTAGTTTTATTTTTTCCACTTTTTGCATTGGCTCAAGTTACACCCGAGTTTTTGCAATTAAAACCAGTATATACCAAATTTGTTAGATTTGATTATACTGGAGCCATTCAAACTTGGACTGTACCCGTTGGTGTAACTAAAATATTTATTGATGTTGCAGGAGCACAAGGCGGTTCAGCCAGCCCTTATCTTGGCGGAAAAGGAGGAAAAGTAAGCGGACTATTAACCGTTACGCCTAATGATGTATTGCAAATTACAGTAGGAGGACAATCTACTAATAATATTGCAGTTTATGGTTTTGGGGGTAACGGTGGACGCTCAACAATTTATGGAACTATTGCCAGAGCTGGTGGTGGCTTAAGTGCTATTTCTACAGCTGCACCAGTTACACAAGCCAACGCATTATTAATAGCTGGCGGTGGTGGAGGAACAGCTACAAATGGTTATGCTGGTAATGGTGGTGCAGGTGGTGGATTAAATGGCATTAGCGCAACGTCAAATTATGGTGGTGTTAATACTAGAGGTGGTGGAGCAAGTCAAATAGCTGGAGGAGTTGCTGGATCAACATCTGATGGCAACTCAACTAATCCAACCGCAGGTACGGCTATTAATGGTGGTGCGGGTGGAATTGTTGGCGGTTTTAGTGCAGGATGGAACGGCGGCGGCGGCGGCGGTGCAGGCTACTTTGGTGGCGGTGGTGGAGCAGGAGGAGGAAATGCTCAAGGTGCAGGAGGAGGTGGTTCTTCTTGGACACATGCTTCAGTGTCGCAGGTTTCCAATGTGTCAAATTTTAACACAGGTCACGGAAGAGTAATAATCTATTACAAATAATTATTGATACCAATTGGAGTAATTTATACATCAAATGCTATTACTCTTGATTCTTCAATTATCATAATTCCAACGAGTTAATACATATAGGGTTGTTTTTTTTAATGATATCATTAATTGCCTTTTAGTAAAACATGAATTGATAGGAAATTAAAAATTATATTTTTTTGAAAAGTTGTGATTTTGCAACTTTTCTTGTTTTAACTAATATTATTTTTGCCTACATTTTAAAAATTAATTTAAAATTGTTTTAAAGAATAATGATCAGATATTTAGATAGTTTATCTTGCTAAAATAATTTTTAATGAACAAATAAAGATTGTGAAAAAGCAAATGACATGAAACAATTGAATCAGCTTAGTGTTTTTCTAAATGGATAGTAATAGCTTTTGAAAATTGATTTATCAGAATTTATTGAAATAAAACAATAAAAAATTCTAAATAAGTCACCAAAAACAATCCCCAAATCCCCAAAATATCATCTTTATCCCCCGCAAAAGAGTTGTAAAATTACAAGTATGGAAAATATTTTTTTTAATTGGAATAAACTATCAAGAAAGGACTTGTTCTTATCTTATTTATTACTTTTTATGGTACAGATAAATTATTCTCAGTGTACTATAACGAGTTTTACAGTTGCTAAAACTAATGCAACTTGTTTCTCCAATGGAGAAATTAAAGTAAGTATTCCAACAGGTCAGTCAGGTTGTGAAACGCGTTTTGCAACATTAGTTCCTGTCACGGGTACTTCTAACACGCCTGTGCCAAGTCAAACCCAAACACTTACTTTCTTAAGCGCGGGAGGGGATGTGGTTTTCGGTTCGTTACCTGCAGGAAAATACAACATCGCGACTTCTGATGGGATTACTACAACAAACTATTCAAGTAACCCAGTTACCATAACGTCTAGTTATACTCCGATGGCATTGACGCTGTCTAGTACTGCACCCACTTGTACATTGACAAGTTCAGGTTATACTCAAAATGGGACATTCACAACTACAATAACAGGAGGAACGGGACCGTTTGATTATACTTTAACTTCGGCTTTTGGAGTACAAACAGTTAGTAGTAACTCTAGAACACAAGTGTTTAATAATATCAAAGCAGGAGAAAATGTTTCGATAGTAGTTACAGATAAAGTGAATGGGAATGCAGGTTGTCAGGTTTCAGTAACACAAAATTATGTTACCTCTACCGCTGTACCGGCTCCCTTAGCCTATGGGTTTAGGGCTTATAATTTTATTAGAGATTGTGGAGATCCTCAGCAATCTAAGATAAAGTTTTTTATTAATTTAGACAATTTAACCGCTTCAAGGTTGGCTATATTACAACAACCCGGCAATGCTAAAATTACAATCTCAGGAGTAGATTACCCGTTAACTTATGTGCCCTCAAGAAATGGTTATACCTATGATCCATCCGCTGTTAATAGTCCTGAATTAGTAAATGGGATGACTATTACCACTTCATTTAATTGGGGTTGTAGTATCTTAACAAGAACATCAACAGTACAAATGCCTAATAATTGGTTTAATTATTCAGGATCAACTATAGTTACGTCTGATTGTAGTTTGAAATTGAAATTGAAAGTTTTTGGAGATCAAGATAATGTTCAAGGATATACAGATAGAAATGTTTATTTCTGTCCAACCAATTCAGTAAAAATTGAAAAAAGAATTTCAACTGGTCCCGATGTGTATCAGGAATTGTCAGGTTCTGATATATCTCCTGATCCAGCAACAACATCAAATGATTTAAATGTCACAACTTCAAATCCAACGATTCCTTCAGCGTATTCAGAATGGCTATTGAACGAAGGAGGATATTACCGAATCACTGTTTCAGACCAATACCATACTGTAGTTAACTATTATAACGCAGGGACTTTAACTAATCCTTTGTCTAACGTTACTATTAATCCTACTGCCTCAGTAATAGCAGGAACTTCGGGATTTAGTTTCCCTATTTACAATTCGGGTATAAAGTACCCAGTGAGTGTAAAAGTAGAACGTACAGATGGGCAAAATTTAATTAACTATACGGCCACGGAACCATTAAGCCTTGCGGGTAATTATACCTATAATTTTCCCATGTTTGTCACTTGGAACTCGGATCCAGGTGTATTGGGAGGGATATATGATTTACCCCCAGGAGAATATCGATTTACTCTTACTGATGGCTGTTCTAATACAAAAGTGTTTACAGCTACGAATGCAACCTATGCGAATTACACTCCTACTTTTTCTGTTACACAGGGGTGCAATAATTCCAATTCGATTACTTTTAATTTGAATAAAAATGGATTTGCTTTTGGTACGAACTGGGCGCCGTCTGCAGATGTAAATTTATATACTAAAAATTCTTCTGGAGGATTTGGAAATTTTGTACAAGCAGTAGCTAGAACAGGAACGGGTTCAGGAACTTTTGTGAATTTAGCCTCAGGCTCTTATTTTGTTCAATTTAATGGAATAGGATTAGGATATTCTACTGGAGAAAAAAGAACTTCACCTACAAGTTATTTTAAAGAAGTAGTAATACCTGACTATCAAAATTTCACAGTGTCAACTGGCGCTTCGATTTGTGATACATCAAATCTGAATTCAGGTATTGTTAGTGCTCAAATTACAGGAGGTACATATACTTATCCTATTACATTTAGTTTGTTTAGTACTTCCAATTCGGCCGTACCATTAGCAACCTATGTTGAAAATGACACTTCTAAAGTAGAGCATTCATTTTCTAATTTGGCAATAGGAAATTATTTTGTTCGAGTGGCAAGTTCGTGTTATTCTGTCGATCAAAACGTTTCCATTTCCACTAATGTTACAGCACCTCGAGCTATTGTGTCGGATCCTGTAATTTGTCCCTTAAGCCCAACTACTTTAGGAGCGATTTCGGCAACAAACGGCTTGTACGATATTACTTGGACCAATGACGCAGACCCGAATCAAACAGTAATTGCAACTGGAATGCCCGTTGTATTATCACCGGCTGCTACCATAAAATATAGAGCTACCTTTAAATTGAAAGATTTCTTAGCGTGTGTTAATCCTCCAGTTTATACGTCAACTGTAGATGTTAGAGTCGATGCGAATCCGGATGTTAGTTTAGCGGTTTCTGATATTGATTTATGTTTGGCTCCCACGACTAAAACAGTTACAATAAGTAGCTCTCAATTGGGTTATAAATATGAAATAGTTAAAATGGATGGATCTTCTTTTGTGCCGCCACTTTCTGGAATTGGTACAGGAGGCAATTTAGCCATTAGCTTTCCATCTTCGTTTAATTTTGCTGCAGGGACTACTTTAAGAGTAAAAACCTCTAATGGAGCTAATTCAAAATGTACGGATTATTTAACGGATTTAGTTACTATTTCACAATCCACCCCTATAAAAACATTAGTAGTGCAATCAACAGATGTATGTCAAGGTTTTGCTTCAACAATTAAAGTCAAAGCTTCGCAATCTCAAATAGTATATTTAATCAAGAAAAATGGGGTTCCAATTTCGTCTATTCCTACCCAAACAGGAAATGGTTCAGATTTAACTTTTACGATACCGGCTAGTCAGTTAACAGTAGGTATCAATACGTTTACCGTTCAGGCTTCTAATTCAACTTGTGGCACCATTGATTTAGATCAAGTAGCCACTATTACTGTTACTGCCTCCCCAGTTTCTAATGCTGGGACGGCGTTTATTAAAACCTGTATTACCAATCCAAATGGGAAACAAATAGGGATGACTGCAGTATCGGGAATAAATTATTCGTGGAGTCCTGCGATAGGTCTAGATAATGCAACAATAGCAAATCCAATAGCAAATCCAACTACCACTACGACTTATACACTTACGGCAGCAGACGGAACTTGTACGGCAACTAGCACGGTAAAAGTAACAGTAATTACTACAGTTCCTTCTGTAAATGCAGGAACCGATTTCACTAAGACTTGTTCATTAAATCCTTCAGGTAAATCAATAGGAGCTGTGATTCAGGGACAAAGTGCAACCTATGCTTGGACACCAACTACTGGATTGTCCAGTGCTACAACTGTAACTCCTACGGCTAATCCAACAGCAACTACTACTTATAGAGTTACAGCTACCGAAACTAGCTCAGGGTGTACTAGTTTTGACGAAATTATTGTTACCGTAGATACTACTCAACCTAATGCTCCTATAATTTTATCAATTGTTCACCCAACTTGTTCCAATAGTAAAGGAACAATAACTATAACACCAACTGGAATTTTAGGAGATACTTACAGTATTGATAATGGAGTTACTTTTCAGTCTACTAATGTGTTTACAAATGTTAGTGCTGGGACATATAATATAAAAATAAAATCAGGTACTAATGGTTGTGTTAGTAATGCAGTTTCAGCAATAGTTGAAGCGCAACCACCCACTCCATCAATCCCTACAATCTCTGCGGGATCCAGCACAACTTTTTGTTTAGGGGGTTCTGTAGTGTTAACTAGCTCTGCTACCTCTGGTAATCAATGGTATCTCAACGGTTCAGCAATTAATGGAGCAACTTCTCAAACCTATACCGCTGATCAATCAGGCATGTACACAGTTATTGTCACTAATACTTACGGTTGTTCTAGCCCAGTAAGTACAGGAGTAAATGTTCTAGCAAATGTATTACCAATAGCGACCATTAATAATGGAACTGCACTAGCTTTTGTAAATTGTTCTGCAACTGCAATTGATTTAACGGCATCCAATGGGAGTGGATTTGTTTGGTATTATAGCCCAGACAATGTAACTGCATTTTCAGTTTTACCAGCAACTTCACAAACTATAACAGCTACTAATTTAGGGTTTTATAAAGTAAAAGTAATCAATAGTACGAATTGCGAAGCAATATCTCAAGTAACTCACGTAGTTGCTACACCTGCAGTGTCAGCTACGGAGTTAGAAACTTGTGTAGGCAATACAATTACACTAGAAGCAGATGCTACTAGTTTTGTTAATCCTACTTATCAGTGGAAAAAAGGCGGAGTAAATATCCCAAACGCGATCTCACAAAATTGGAATGTTACCGAGGATGGTGAGTATACGGTCACTGTAACCGATGGACGTACTGTAGGAAATATTGGGACACAAACCTCTTGTGGGACTAACCTACATTTTAATTCATTGCCAGTAGTGAATGCAGGAACTGATTTTACAATTACCTGTACATCAAATGTAGGGGGATTAATTATTGGTGAAACTCCAGAAACCGGATTTGATTATGTTTGGACTTCTCCAAATGGGACTTTGGGATTGTCTAATGCAACTATTGCTAATCCAAACGCAAATCCGACAGTAACGACAACCTATACAATCAGAAAAACAAATCACACTACCTTATGCTGGCAAGAAGACAGTATAACGATCACTGTAGATACTGCTGCACCAGTTGCTAATGCAGGAATAGATTTTACCAAAACTTGTATTGCTAATACTTTAGGTAAAGAGATAGGAGTAACACCAATTTCAGGAATAACCTATTCTTGGCTACCTATAACAGGTTTAGATGATGCTACTAAAGCCAATCCAATTGCCAATCCAGTAGCAACAACAACTTATACCGTAACAGCTACGAATACTGTTAATGGTTGTTTCTCAACAGACACAGTAGTTACTACCGTTGATGTTTCGACTCCAATAGCCAATGCAGGAACTGATTTCATTAAAACATGTGCAACAAATCCATCAGGAAGAGTTATAGGAACAACGGCTGTAACGGGAGTAAGTTATTTGTGGAGTCCATCAACGGACTTATCAGATGCTACGATTTCAAATCCAAATGCGAATCCTTTATCTACTACTACATATACCTTGACAGCTACTAAAATTGCTACTGGATGTACTGCTACTGATTCGGTAATAGTAACGGTTTCAAATACACCGAACCCGACAGCATTGAGTACAACGATTTCAAATATTTGCCCACTAGAGACAGTTGATTTGTCAACAATTCAACCTGCTGCGGTTAGTGGAATTGTATACGAATGGTGGACAGGAACAGCAACTACTCGCGTAACTCAAATCACGAATTCAACGCTGTATGCAACTGCAGGCACTATTTATTTATGGAGTAAAACAGTTAGCGAAGGATGTTATAGCGCTATTCCTGCTCAGGTTAATGTAGTGATGAATGTGTGTTGCGAAAGTAATGTAGGGGTTTTACATGAAAACAACCCGTTTAGTTTAGTTAATTATGCACCTGCTGATATTACTTTGTTAAACCATATTAATTACCCAATACCAAGTGTAGTTCGTTATGTAATTGTAAATGATTTGGATGGGAAAATAAAACAAATTAATACCACTGCACCTCAATTCACTCAGTTACCGGCAGGGAATTATACTGTTCATGCTTTGGTATTTGGACCTACGGTAGTTCCAACAGGTTTGGCTATTGGAAATAAATTATCTCAAGTGGTGCCTTTCTGTGGTAGATCAGCATCAATTGCAGTGGTAGTGCAATCTATTTGTAACTCAAGAATGTCTTACACAGAAACATTCCCAAATGCAAAACAATATGCTCTTTTGGATATAAGTACCAATCGATTTGTTCAAGTAAACACAAATGGAATATTTGAAATGATTCATACTGGTATGCCACATCAGGTAATAGGATTTAATTACACAGGAACCGCTAGTGGAATTCAAGTAGGAAGTAACATATCTGGGGTATCTGCAACAAATTTAGATATTACTGCGGGATCAATTATTTCAGGTTGTACAGCGGTAACTACACAAATAGACGGTAATATATATAATGATAAAGACAAAAGGTGTGTTGAAGGACTTAATAATCAGCAAGGATTGCCTGCCGTAACGTTGTATGCTAAATTATTAAACAGTAATAATCAAGTAATATATGTATCTTCTGCCATTCAAGCTCCTGATTATACATTTAGTATGTCACCGGATTTACTAGATGGCGTGTATTCGATTATTTTAGACAATAATCAAGACACTAGCGATGTGGTAGCAACATATCCTACTTCTTGGAAAGGAAATGCTCAAACATTCACAATTGAATCAGGACAAATAGTAGAATACCTTTCTAATACTGCCAACTTTGTACCGATGTGTATGCAATCGGCAACGAATAAACCTATTTTGAAACCAACAGCAAATTTAGTAGGGAATACCTATAACTTTTGTCAAGGGACTACAGCCTCTAGTATAACTGTTGATACTCTTCCAGGCGCCACGGTAAACTGGTATACACAAGCCGTCGGAGGGGTAGCCAAACTAACTCCACTAATTCCAAATACATCAGTAGTTGGAACCACAACATGTTATGTAAGCCAAACTCTTAATGGGGCTGAAAGTGACAGAACCGAAGTTATTATTGCGGTTCATGCCTTACCTGGAAAACCTACAGCTATTGAAGGGAATAATTTTATCGCAGCAGGTACCACACAATTATATACGGTAGTCAATAGTTCAAGTTCACTAACGTACAATTGGATCTTGCCAACAGATTGGACCGGATCTTCTACTTCTAAGGATATTACAGTACAAGTTGGAACTAAAGAAGCAACAATAGGTGTAACTGCTACTTCTACTTATGGATGCGTTAGTGCAATACAAGAATTAGTAGTTCGGGTAGTAATAGAAGACGATATTGAAGTATACAATTCACTATCTCCAAACGGAGATGGAGATAACGATATTTTTAGAATTCGTAACATTGATTTCTATCCAGAAAACACCTTGAGTATTTTCAATCGTTGGGGAATAGAAGTGTATCACGTTACTAGTTATGGTCAAAATGATAATTTCTTTAAAGGATTTTCAGATGGTCGATCAACGGTGAATAGAGGTGTAGAATTACCTGAAGGTACTTATTTTTATACATTGACGTACAAGAATTCGAAAGGAATTGAGAAAAACCTTTCAGGGTATTTATACATAAAACAATAATTCATTTCCGAGAGGAATAAGAATAACAGATATGAAAAAAATAATTTATAGTTTGGTAATTTTGTTAGGGCTGAGTGCCTCAGCCCAGCAGGAGCCTCAGTACACTCAGTACATGTACAATCCATCGGTGATTAATCCGGGGTATGCTGGATCGCTGGGCTATGGTTCATTGTTTAGTTTGTACCGAACACAGTGGATAGGCTTGGAGGGGGCTCCCAAGACGCTGAATTTGTCGTACCATCAACCCTTGGAGAACACTAATTTAGGATTGGGAGGCAATATTGTACACGATGAGATAGGTCCAAGTACCACCACTAACTTAGCTGTAGATGTATCGTATACAATTCGTTTTGAGAACGAGAGCCGCTTGGCTTTCGGTATGAAAGTAGGAGGTCAATTATTAAACATCGATTATACGAAGCTGAATCACTACAATCCTAGTGATGTATCTTTCAGGAATAACATTACGAATCAATTCTCACCCAATATAGGCGCAGGATTGTTTTATTATAATGAAAACAGCTATTTAGGCTTATCAGTACCGATGATGTTACAGACTAAAATGTACGATGAATTTGCATATTCGGATGCTAACCGCAGACAACATTTTTATTTAATGGGAGGGAAGGTATATGATTTGACATATAATGTAAAATTCAAACCTGCCTTTGTAGCTAAAATGGTTGCAGGAGCTCCGTTACAAGTAGACCTTACAGGAAATTTTTTAATCAATGAAAAATTCACAGTAGGATTGGCCTATAGATGGAGCGCTGCATTGTCGGGTCTAGTAGGTTTTAAAGTAAGTGATCGACTAGCTATAGGTTATGGATACGATAGAGAGACTACTCGCTTATCCAATTTCAATTCAGGCTCGCACGAGTTGTTTTTACAATTTGATTTATTCAAAATCAACCAACACATAGAAACGCCTCGTTTCTTTTAAAAGACCAAGATGAGAAAGATGAGAACATTACACCACTACCTAGCAATAGCACTATTATTTCCAATAGGATTAGTAGCCCAAGATCGAACACTAAAACGAGCAGAGAAAACCTTTGCGAAAGAGTCGTATGTATCAGCCATAGAAATCTACGAACGCCTAGCCGAAAAAGGGATGGGATCCGAACAGATTTATGAGAAATTAGGCGATGCGAATTACTTTAATGCTAATTATGTACAAGCAGAGCAGTGGTATACCAAACGCTATGAGCTAAAAGGGACTTTTCCTAAGGAGTTTCTATTTCGTTATGGGCAATCCTTAAAATCAGCAGGGAAGGATAAACTAGCACAAGAAATTTTAGCCCAATATGCTAAAGAAAACCCAACCCAACAAAGAGCCAAGAATCAAAGCCAACAATTAGCACAGCAAAGTATCAAGAAAGGGAGTGATGGATTCACTATCCAAAACATCAAGACTAACACGAAGTACTCCGATTATAGTAGTACTCTAAAAGGCGACACGTTAATCTTTGCTAGCGCAAGACCCAAGGTTATGGGCAATCAAATTTATGCTAGAACAGGACAGCCGTTTACCAACTTGTATTATACAGTACAACAAGCCGATGGTAATTACAGCAAAGCCGAGTTGTATTCCAAAAACACTTTTTCTATCTTCCACGAGGCAAGTCCTGTGTTTACCAAAGACGGTAATACGATGTACTACACCCAAAACGAGCTCAAAGAGAACAATCAGAGAAAGGTTGTCAACGGAAGATACAAGATTTACAAATCGGTTAAAGAGAACGGCAAATGGAAAAGTCTAGGAGTACTACCAATTTTCAAAAACGATACTATCCGAGTAGCCCACCCAGCCTTATCTCCAGACGAAAAAATCCTATACTTTGCCTCAGATGCAAAAGGCACTTTTGGACAATCAGATTTATACAAGATTGAGTTACGCCCAGACGGGACTATAGGTAACCCAGAGAACCTAGGCAATACGATCAATACCGAGGGGAGAGAGAGTTATCCTTTTGTAACCAAGGACAACATTCTACTCTTTGCCTCAGACGGACACCCAGGACAAGGGGGTTTTGACATCTTTGCCTTAGACCTCACCCAAAATGGAGCCTTGCCCGTACACTTAAGCGCCCCTATAAATAGCGCCTTTGATGATTTTGGACTTAGCTGGGACAGACAAATCAATAATGGGGTGTTTACTTCCAATAGACCAGAGGGACAAGGCGATGATGACTTGTATGTATTTACCAATACAAAGCCTTTTTTCGAATTTGATTATAATGCAAGAATCATCGGAAAAGTAATAGACAAAAACACGAACTTACCCCTAGCCAACGCGATTGTTACACTTTACGATAGCAGAGGCAAAGAACTAGCAAGTATCACCACCAATGAAACAGGGGACTTTGTTTTTGAAAAAGTACTCTCGAATGCTACTTATAGAACCCAGGCGAGTAAAGAGACTTATACCAACAATGAAACAGTGCCAAGCTTGGCTTTGTACGAGAGAGAGGTAAGTACTACCATTGTACTAGATCAAGACCAATACAAGTTAGAACAAGGGTTAGACTTGGCTAAAGCACTATCGTTACGACACATCTACTTTGATTTGGACAAATCGAACATTAGAAAAGATGCAAGGGTAGAGTTAGAGAAAATAGTAGAGGTGTTGACTCAAAACCCGACTATCAAAATCGAGATTGGTTCGCATACGGACAGTCGTCAGAGCAAAGCCTATAACCAAGCCTTATCACAACGCAGAGCGAAATCTACGTTAGATTATTTAGTTAAGCGTGGTATCGATAAAAATCGTTTGACAGCTAAAGGCTATGGAGAAAGCCAATTGGTGAACCAATGCGCAGACGGAGTACAATGTTCAGAAGCAGAACATCAATTGAACCGTAGAAGTACGTTTGTTATAGTAGGACAATAAACTACACACGATATTTATTGCCCTTATAGGAAAGTGGCTTGTCGTAATAGATGAGTCACTTTTTGTTTTTTAGTAAGGTGCTAATTTTTTTAGCAAGATTCAATATTATTATTACTTTTATAAAGTAAATAGTATTAATTTGAACTTGAGAACGTTAGATTTTTTTGATACAATATCCTTGTCTTATTTAGAAGACAAGGCACTTCTGTTGAACAGAAAAGAAATAAAGTTTGTTGTGTCAATAGGACTACTTGATTTGATTTTAAACGATTGTAAAGATGAATATTATCTTTTAAAAATAAATAATGAATCCATATTTAAGTATAGCACTAATTATTATGACACAATGGATTTACAATTATATTTTGATCATCATAAAGGAAAAGGGAATAGATATAAGATTCGTGAAAGAGAATATGTCCAAAGTAGTTTAAAATTTGTAGAGATAAAGACCAAAACCAATAAAAATCATACGATTAAACATAGAAAAAAGATAAAAAATTGGTTTGAAGCTAAGGACTTTATCCAAGACCATACTAAAATAAAAGAATCAGATTTACATCAAAGTTTGTATTCAGAATATACCAGAATAACATTACTGCATAAAGAAAAAAAAGAGAAAGTAACTTTGGACTTTAATCTTGGATTTTATGATCAACAAAAATCGATTCAATATGATGCTATTGTAATTGCAGAGGTTAAGGCAGAAAAAATTACAACAATTCATTTTAATGAAATTATGAAAAAATATAAAATTAGGTCAGGTTCTTTGAGTAAATATTGTTTGGGGTTAGTTTCGCTTAATCCTAAATTAAAGAAGAACAATTTTAAAATGATGTTTAATCAAATTACAAAAGCAAATAACAATGGATAATACATTTTATAATCTTATTTTCAATTCTTTAGGACTAAGGTATTTGTTGAATTTAATCACGGTTTTTATAATATTCCGCTTTATATATTTTAAAAATTATAAAAAAACCGACTTGTTTTTAACTTTTTTTGGTTTCAATTCCATCATATTTTTTATTTCATTTATGCTGAATAAAGTCGAAATAAGTACGGGAGCAGGATTTGGACTATTTGCTGTTTTTTCGGTCTTACGATATAGAACAGAAGGTATTGGAGCAAAAGATATGACTTATTTGTTTCTTAGTATTTCTATTGGGTTACTTACTGCAATTGGGCCGTCAAACGGGATTGAAATCAGTCTGTTTTGTTTTGTAATTATTGTTTTAACATTTATTCTTGAAAATTCTCTTTGGGGCAAAATAGAGGTTTCAAAAAGCATTATATATGATTCACTTGATTTTATAAATCAATCTCAACAATCGGAATTAATGGAAGATTTGAAAAGCAAAACAGGTATTGAAATCCATCGACTTTCAATTGACAATATCGATTATTTAAAAGATTCCTGCACTATTACTATTTACTATTATGAAAATTAGATTTAAGTATATCACGTATGCAATTGTATTGTTAGTATATATAAATACAAATGCAATTTTCGCACAAACATCAAGGTCTGATCCTAACGATAATCAAGGTTGGTATGGAGCGAAGTTGAAGTTGGATTTACCGAGTGGTTGGGGGACAAGTTTGGATTATCAAGCACGATTTATTAATGATTTCAACAGGTATAATGGATCGTATACTACAGTTGGTGCTACAAAAAAAATCATCAAACATTTAGAGTTGCAAGCAGATTTTAGATTGGCTGTAGTAGAAAAAGGAACCTATTATAGAGGAAGTTTTGGATTTGAAGCATCAAAAGAAATTGGAAATTTTGATTTTGGATTACGCATGTTAGTTCAAAATCAATTACAAGATTTTGATGATGAATATAAAGACAATCAAAGGGAAGGATATTGGCGTGCTAAATTCGAAACTAGTTACGCTCCTACTGAAGGGGTTGACTTGTATGTTTCGACAGAACCCATTATGAAATTTGGAGGAGTTCGTCCCATCGATAATTGGAGAAATATTGTAGGTGTAAAGATAAAGGTAGCCAAGAGAACAAAACTAAATTTGTTTTATATGTATCGCCCAGATTTTGCAAAAGCTACTTATAATCGATTGTTTCAAGTTGTGGGGGTAAACTTAGATTATACCCTTAAAATAAAAAAATCCAATCCAAGCGGTCACTATCTTATTAGCAGATAATAAATTTAGAATGCTAAGATTTTAGAATCCATCCATGACAATCTGTTTGTTAAATATGTTTTTAATTCATTGACACCGCTATTGTAGTCAAAATTAATCCCCGTCCATTTGGTGTAATTTCTCAGGATAGCATTATTTACAATTAAATAGTTAGCGGTGTTACTTGTTAATTCTATAACTTTTGGAGTGCTTAGCACATTGGTACGAAGCTCTACCCATCGTGTTTTTAACTCCGTTTTAAATTGAGGATCTTCCATGAGTCGTTTCCACCAAAAAGGAACCATCCAAGCATCATTCGTTACATAGGTATTATAATTAATTATCCAATCATTTACAGGCACTCTTCCTCCTGTACCATAGCCAATATTCAAATCCCAAACGGGTCCCATTTTTAGTTTCCCGCCACGGGCTTTATGCAGATAAGTACTCAATCGATAGCCGTCAATATTTCCAGCAATTTCATTAACAATAAAAAAATCGATAAAACTTTTGCGGTCAATGTAATTAGTATAGGTTCTAGTGTTTGTAGTAAAGTTATCCGTGAGTAATGCTGTTTCAAAATCGTTAATGTAATTTTTAATATATGCTTTTTGTGCCGCATTAATGTTTTCTGGCTTAGGATAATCGTAAACAAAATAGGTTTCTAAATATTTATTACTATTATATGGAGCACCGTAAGGTGCAAATGTTATTTGATTTCTGTTAATATCATAATTGGATCTGAAGCTGTTATATTCAGTATAACGACAGTCATCATCCCAATTACTGTCGTAATAGGATAAAGGGTGGGTGCCTAATACATCGCTCCCGGAAGTTTTATCTATTTTTAATATGTAGCCTCCAGTTATTTTTCCTGGGTCGGTATCAGAGGAAGATAAAGATTCTATATCGATGCGGTCAGGTCCTCTTTTTAGTTTTTCCATCAAAACATATACTCCAATATAAGTTCCGTTTAATTCAACTTCAACAAATTTAGAACGACTTGAATAATTTCCCATATTTCGAGATAATTCGTAGCCAATGTAATGGTACATCATTGTACGGTCAAATACAGTGTTTGGGGCTTGAAAAACATCACCGGTTAAAATCCAGTCTTCTTCCGCTGGAAGACCTAATACACTGACATTTATGCCATTTCCACTAGCATCTCTTGTTTCAATTCCAAATGATTTTTTGTCAGAAATTCGATAGGAGGTAGAACCCCTGTATTCGATACCTATTTTAGTGTCTAAAACTCTTTTTTTATTAATGTAAATCTCCATCTCACCAGCAACTTTTGGTTCATTCAATATAGTTGTTGCAGTCGTAATTTTTACATATGGAACTTCACTATTTCCTATTTCAACGGCTGAAACTAAAGGCTTTCCATCGTCATAACCTACAGGCTCGTCTTGAGAGCAATTTACAAACAGTATGACAAGAAAGACTACAAGAAGAGATTTTAATTTGAGCATAGAGAAATGGTTTAATTTTATAAAAGTAAAAAAAATAATTATTTGAACAACAGTTATTTAAATAGTAATAGAATTTGTTAATCTATTGAAGTAATTCGGTATTGTAAATTTAGTTTGTAACTTTGTGCTTCAATGAAAATGAATATGAAATATTTAGGAGTGATTTTTTGTTTTCTTTTTTTACTGTTGTCTTCTTGCAAAGAAGACAATCAGCAACGTAATGCTGAAAATAAAAAAGCTGCTCAAAAAAATGAGGTAATATACCAAGAGATTAGTAAAAAATGGGATTTCTATGCGACTCCAATTAATTCAACTTCAGAACAAAGTGTAAAAATCTGGACTGAATTTCGGCAATTTTTAGATGAGCTAGGACAAAAACCATCTAAAACATTGGGTGCTTTTCAGAAGAAAGCAGCAGAACTTTCTAAAAAAGTACAACAACTTCCTAACAATATTCCGTTCCAATTTCAACAACCTCAAATCAAAAGTAGAATAAGTACTTTGATTACTAAAGTTCGCTTACTGGATTTATTTATTCATCTGGATACTATCCCTACAAAAAAAGTAATAGCTTTGATTAATGAAATTAATATTGAGTTGGTCTCTTTGCAAAGACAAATGGATAAGATTACTGAAAAAAGTAAAATTCCAGTGGAAGAAGGCGAATCAGAGATGCTGCGAATGCTAGACACTACAAGAGCAATTCCAAGTACAACTATAGATCCAAATCTTCCACGCGTTGAGTAAAACAGTCTATTCTATTTATGATAATTCGCCCAAAACAGAGCAAGTAGCTTCGCTGTTAGGGCAAAATAATACTCCAAAAGTACACCTTTCGGGCTTGGTGGGATCTTCGATTTCATTTGTAATTCGTTCTGTTTTTAAAAAATCAGAATTACCGTTTTTACTCATTTTAAACGATAAAGAAGAAGCCGCCTATTATTTGAATGATTTGGAACAAATGATTGGCGACCAAGATGTTTTGTTTTATCCCGCTTCGTTTCGTCGTCCGTATCAAATAGAAGAAACTGACAATGCGAATGTTTTGCTTCGCGCGGAAGTCTTAAATCGTATCAATTCGCGCAAAAAACCAGCCATAATTGTTAGTTATCCTGAGGCACTTTTTGAAAAAGTAGTTACTCGAAAGGAATTGGATAAAAACACGTTAAAAGTGGCCGTGGGCGACCAAATTTCGATTGATTTTATCAACGAGGTTTTGTTCGAATACGAATTCAAAAGAGTTGATTTTATAACCGAACCAGGGGAGTTCTCTGTTCGAGGCGGAATTGTCGATGTGTTTTCATTTTCTAATGACAATCCGTACCGAATCGAGTTTTTTGGTAACGAAGTCGATAGCATTAGAACCTTTGATGTGGCAACGCAATTGTCATTGGAACAACAAAAGAAAATTGCGATTATCCCGAATGTAGAAAATAAATTTTTTCAGGAAAACAGAGAAAGTTTTTTAGATTATATCTCAGAGAAAACGGTTCTTTTTATTCAAAATACCGAAGGATTTTTGAGTCAATTGGACAAGCAATTTGCCAAGGCCGAAGAAGCGTTTGAAAAACTATCCAAAGACATCAAACACGCTAGACCGGAGCAGTTATTCTTGAATCAAGAGCAATTTATAAAAAGAGCTTTGGATTTTTCGGTTGTCGAATTGGCTTCCAAGTCCATTTTTAAAACCACAAAAAAGTTCGATTTTCATATTCAGCCGCAACCGTCTTTTAATAAGCAATTTGATTTGTTGTTGAACAATTTGAACGACAATCATTTTAATGGTTATAAAAATTATTTGTTCTGTTCCAATGATAATCAAGCCAAGCGTTTTCACGATATTTTCGAAACTTTGGATGAGGCCAATTCAGAAAACATTCGCAAGCAATACAATACGATAGTATTGCCTTTGTACCAAGGATTTATTGACGAAGAAAATCAAATTACGTGTTACACGGACCATCAGATTTTTGAACGCTACCATAAATTCAGCATCAAAAATGGCTATTCTAAAAAACAGAATATCACATTAAAAGAGCTGACTTCGCTTTCGGTGGGCGATTATGTGACTCATATTGATCACGGAATTGGAAAATTCGGGGGTTTGCAAAAAATTCAAGTAGAAGGAAAAACCCAAGAAGCGATAAAATTGGTTTATGCCGATAATGATATTGTGTATGTGAGTATTCACTCCTTGCACAAAATTTCAAGATACAATGGTAAAGACGGCACGCCTCCTAAAATTTATAAATTAGGGTCGAATGCTTGGAAAGTTTTAAAACAAAAAACCAAAGCACGAGTAAAACATATTGCGTTCAATTTGATTCAGTTGTATGCCAAAAGACGTTTGGAAAAAGGCTTTCAATATGCGCCCGATAGTTATTTGCAAAACGAATTAGAAAGTTCGTTCATTTACGAAGATACACCAGACCAAATCAAATCGACTCAGGAAGTAAAAGCCGATATGGAAAGTGACCGCCCAATGGACAGACTAGTTTGTGGCGATGTAGGTTTTGGAAAAACAGAAGTCGCTATTCGCGCTGCTTTTAAGGCGGTGGATAATAGCAAGCAAGTCGCGGTTTTGGTACCTACTACCATTTTGGCGTACCAACATTATCGCACTTTTTCGGAACGATTGAAAGACATGCCGGTTTCGGTGGGGTATTTGAACCGTTTTAGAACCGCCAAACAGAAAGCAGAAACCTTAAAGCAATTGGCCGAAGGGAAACTAGATATTGTCATTGGAACCCACCAATTAGTAAATAAAAATGTGGTTTTCAAAGACCTCGGATTGTTGATTGTTGATGAGGAACAAAAATTTGGTGTGAATGTCAAGGACAAACTCAAAACCATTGCGGCCAATGTAGATACCTTGACTTTAACTGCAACACCTATTCCGAGAACTTTGCAATTTTCGTTAATGGCTGCCCGAGATTTATCGGTGATTACTACTCCACCACCCAATCGTTATCCTATCGAGACGAATGTGGTAGGATTCAATGAGGAGTTGATTCGTGATGCTATTTCGTATGAAATTCAGCGCAACGGACAAGTATTTTTCATCAATAATCGCATTGAAAACATCAAAGAAATTGCCGGAATGATTCAGCGATTAGTCCCTAATGCTCGAGTGGGAATTGGGCACGGCCAAATGGATGGAGCTAAACTCGAAGAACTGATGCTGGCCTTTATGAATGGTGAATTTGATGTTTTGGTAGCGACGACCATTATCGAAAGTGGTTTAGATGTACCTAATGCTAATACTATTTTTATCAATAATGCCAATAATTTTGGACTGTCTGATTTGCATCAAATGCGAGGTCGAGTAGGGCGTAGCAACAAAAAAGCGTTTTGTTATTTCATTTGTCCGCCGTATTCTGCTATGACGGAAGAGGCGCGGAAACGAATTCAGGCTTTGGAACAATTTAGCGAATTGGGAAGCGGATTCAACATCGCCATGAAAGATTTGGAAATTCGTGGTGCAGGAGATTTGTTAGGAGGAGAACAAAGTGGTTTCATTAATGAAATCGGTTTTGATACGTATCAAAAAATCATGAACGAAGCCATTGAAGAGCTGAAAGAAAACGAATTCAAGGATTTGTATCCGGAGCAAAATGATATCGAAACCAAAGAATACGTCAAAGATTTGCAATTGGACACGGATTTCGAATTGTTGTTCCCTGACGAATACATTAATACCGTTTCAGAACGACTGCTGTTGTATAATGAATTAGCAGACATTAAAGACGAAGCTTCACTTTTGAATTATGAAAACAAGCTGATTGACCGTTTTGGGCCTTTGCCAAAACAAGCCGTTTCTTTGCTAAGCAGCATGAAAATCAAATGGATTGCTACCCGTTTAGGAATTGAAAAATTGGTCATGAAACAAGGCAAAATGATTGGTTATTTTGTATCCGATCAACAATCGGATTATTACCAATCGGGTCGTTTCCATCAAGTACTTCAGTTTGTACAAAAGCAAAGTGCTTTGTGTAAAATGAAGGAAAAACAAACCCCTAATGGATTGCGATTGTTATTGACTTTTGATAATGTGAAATCGATTCGAAGAGCGTTAGAATTAATGGAGTTGATGGGACAACAATAAAAACAAAAAGGCTCCAAATTTGGAGCCTTTTTGTTTGAAATAAATTTTAATTTTTCAAATCCTTAATTACTTTGAAAGCAACATCGACTTCATTTTCGCTTACTAAAATGGTAAACTCATTCGAAGTTGAGATCACTTCATTGATGATGATTCCTTCCCAAGCCAAGCGTTGAAAAATGAAATAATAAATTCCAGGAACCACGATGTTTTCTTTTGGTAGTTTTACGGTAATTGAAGCTAAATTTTCTAGTTTTTGAATCAATTTTTCGTTAGCAAAATGTTTGTCAACCAAATGATTCACACTGCTACTCACTACGATATTCGTTTCATTTACCCCTCTTGACGAAGTGTAAAAAATATCAGAATGACTATTAATGTCTGTAATTAAATCGGCTTGTTTGTTTAAAACGGTTTCTGAAGCGGCAAAAGTGTAATCGGTCAACTCAGAACGAACAGTAATTTCTCCGATATTTTTGATGACTTTATTGATTTTGTGATTCAATTTAAAGTCCAATTCTTCAGTTAATCTTTTAAGCGCCATTACCACGGCTCCTTGTTTTACTTCTTTGCCAAATTCACTTTCTAATTCACTCATAATATTGCGTGAAAGAGAAGTTAAATTAATGATTCCTAATGATAAAGCATTTAACAAAAAGGGTTTTGTTTTGATGTAATTTTCTACAATGGACGATACAGTTTTCATAGTAGTTGTGTTAAGTTGTTGTTTTAAAATAGTAGTTGGGTGTTGTAGTTGTGTTAAAAACTACCGCAAATATAAATAAAAAAACAATTTGTTACAAATATAACATCAAAAAATATATTCAAAAGTGAAAAAATGCGTCTGTAAGGTGTTCAATAACAAAATCTTGACCTTTTTTGTTGATGGCAATGATGTCAAAACGCACCTCAAGATCCAAATCGTTTTCGATTATATAAGCATTAACTGCTTTTACCAATAATTGAATTTTTTTTGGTTTGACAAAGTCCTGTGGAAGACCAAAATCGATAGAAGAACGCGTTTTTACTTCAACAACAGCCAGGGTAGTGTCCTTTTGAGCTAAAATATCTATTTCTGCTTTTTGGAAAATCCAATTGGTTTCCAAGATAATATAGCCTTCTTTTTGTAAGTATTCTACCGCCAGTTCTTCTCCAAGTTTTCCTAATTCGTTGTGTTCAGCCATATTGAGAAGGATTGGTGTTGGCTATTCAAAAACTACAGTGCTACAATTTTCGGTTACTTCGATGGACACAGTATTCCCTAAAATTAAGGCTCTATTATCGTGAATATGACCTGCAGGAAAATTAAAAATCATAGGAATGTTATACTTTTTAGTAACATCCTGAACAATTTCCAGCGCATTTTTCCCCCAAGGAATATCATTGTCTTTCATATCTGTCATAGAACCTACAATGATGCCTTTTAGGCTTTCAAGACAGCCGTTGCGTTTTAGGTTCATCATCATGCGGTCAATATGGTAGAGGTATTCGTCTAAGTCTTCGATATATAAAATTTTGTCCTTACAATCTATTGCTGATGGGGAACCTAACAAACTATACAATATGGATAAATTCCCTCCAACCAATTCTCCACTCGCTTTTCCTACTCGATTCATAGGATGTGGGTCAATAGCGTACTGTAAAGGTTGCCCAAATAATGACAAACGCAAACTTTCAATGGCCTCTGGACTTGCTTTAGCCAAACTAATAGGCATAATTCCGTGAATGGATTTGTAACCCATAGTATTGAGATGATTGTGTAATACCGTGACATCACTAAATCCTACCAACCATTTGGGGTGTTTTTTGAATTGCGTAAAATCAATTAAATCCACTATTCGAACGGTCCCGTAACCACCGCGTGCGCACCATATTGCTTTGATATTGGGGTTGTCCAATTGCTCTTGCAAATCGGCAGCACGGTCTTCGTCACTTCCTGCCAATTGATTTTCTTCTAAGCCAATACTTTTACCAATGACTACGTGTAGCCCCCAGCTTTCTAACAAATCAATAGTAGGTTGCATGCTTTTTACAATATGTTTTCGGGCAGTTGCTAAAATGGCAACAGTATCTCCTTTTTGTAAATAAGGTGGTGTAATCATAGTCGTTTGGGCTTGCATAGTGATAGAAAGTAAACTTAAAATGAATAAGAAGAAAGATTTTCTCATAAATGAAATCTGTTATTGAACAGCATTTTATTTTTAACAAATATATACAAATCCGAAATCATTTTTAATTTCAGTTCTAATTTGTTAGTTTTACTTGACCCGAAAATTAGTATCCTAAATCCTGTCCTTATGAGAATTGGCACCATTCTTTGTTGTGTATTGTTATTGTCTTTGTTTCCAAAAACGTTTGGACAATCTAAAAAATTCCGAATTCATACCGTAGCGTTTTACAACTTTGAAAATTTGTTTGACACCATTAACGACCTCAATACGTTTGATGAAGACTGGACTCCTAAAGGGTCTCAACATTGGACTTTTGACAAGTACCAAAAAAAATTAGACAATCTATCACGTGTTTTAGCTGAAATTGGCACAGCAGAAAATCCAGATGCACCCACTTTTATTGGCGGATGTGAAATTGAAAATCGAGGCGTTTTGGAAGACTTAATTCTCCAATCTAAGTTGGCAGATAAAGAATACGGCATTATCCATTTTGATTCGCCAGATAAAAGAGGGATTGATGTAGCTTTGTTGTATCGAAAGCATTATTTTCAGCCTACAACCTATTCTAATATTCCGTTGTATGTGTTCCAAGGGGAATCAAAATCCAAACTTGAGAAAGGAGAAACTACGGATGATATGTTGGAAATTAGTTCAAAAAATAAAAGAGTGTATACTAGGGACCAACTTTTGGTTACCGGATTTTTGGAAGGAGAAGAAATTCATTTGATTATCAATCACTGGCCGTCTCGTTCAGGAGGAGAACAACGTTCGAGTCCGTTTCGTGAAGCCGCCGGAGCGTTAAACAGGAAGATTATCGATTCGCTTCAGCAAATTAATCCGAATGCTAAAATCATTACGATGGGCGATTTGAATGACGGTCCGTATAATAAAAGTATCAAAATTGCTTTGGGTGCCAAAGCAAAAAAAGCTGAGGTGCCACAATTTGGAATGTACAATCCCTTCGAAGAAATGCAAAAGAAAGGAATGGGAACTATTGCGCATCGCGATGCTTGGGATATTTTTGACCAAATTATGGTATCGGAATCGGTATTGAAATCCGATTATTCTAGCTTTCAGTTTTGGAAAGCAGGGATTTATAACAAGTCTTTTTTAGTTCAAACTAGTGGTCAGTTCAAAGGGTATCCTTTGAGGCATTCGGTAACCGAGATTGGCTTTAGCGACCATTTTCCCGTTTACATTTATTTGATAAAAGAGAAAAAATAGCCCGCTTAATTTAGTAACTTTACGCTTTTAAAACGAAGTACTATGGCTATTGCGAAACCGTTCAACTTGAATAAATGGATTGACGAAAACCGTCATTTATTGAAACCGCCTGTTGGTAATAAAAATGTATATACTGAATCAGGCGATTATATCGTGATGATTGTGGCAGGACCAAATGCCAGAAAAGATTACCATTACAATGAAACAGAAGAGCTGTTTTACCAATTAGAAGGGAGTATCAAAGTCATCATTCAAGAAGACGGGGAGCGCAAAGAGATGGAATTGAATGCAGGAGATATGTATCTGAATCCAGCCAAAATTCCGCATTCACCAGTTCGTTCAGAAGGCTCCATCGGTTTAGTTATCGAGCGCAAAAGAGCAGGATTAGGTTTTACAGACGGATTGCTTTGGCACTGTGAAAATTGCAATCACAAATTACATGAAGTCTATTTTGAACTACACAATATTGAAAAAGACTTTTTATCTCATTTTGAACATTTTTATAGTTCAGAAACCTTACGAACATGTTCTAAATGTGGTACCGTTATGGAATCTGATCCAAGATTTGTAGCTAAGAAATAATTTTAATTTCTTCCTTTCTCGTTAGGGTACAAAATGTCTAAATTTTCACTTTGCCAAAAGACTTTAGAATCCACATCCATAATGGTTAATGGACCTCTAAAAGCGGCTCCGGTATCTACATTCCAAATATTGGCCATTTGAACAGGAGTTGTTTTTCCAATTCTTGAAACAGGAGTGTGTCCAATGAAGATTTCGCTATATAAAGTAAAGCGTTTTGGATAAGCACTATCCGTTGTTTTCATATTTTTATCCAAGGCCAATGCGGTTTCCCAAAGGGTTCTGTCCCAATAAAAAAGTTTCGGAAAATATTCAAAATCAACACCGTTCATATTGGTAAATCCTGCGTGAATAAACAATCTATTTTGTTCGTCAAGATAATAATTTTCTAAAGATTCTAAGAAATGAATGTGAGACGATATTGTAGTAGCGTTTTGATTTTGATAAGCTGCAATAGTCGCCTCTCCACCGTGTTGGTGCCATTGCGGATTGTCAGTTCCATGTTTGAGCCAGTCCAATAATAAATCATCATGATTGCCACGAATACAAACAATGTTATGCGTTTCTTTCATCGTAATAAGTAGGTCAATCACTCCAGGAGATTGGCTCCAGCCATCGACATAATCCCCTAAAAAAATGAGTTTGTCATTTAGACCAACTTTGGCTCTTTCCAAGATTTGATGTAATGCACGCAATCCACCGTGAATGTCTCCAATAACTAATGTTCTCATAGAAGGTTATGTTTACAAAGAACGATTCACAATTCCTGAATTGGCTTGAGCGGTAGGCATTACCACCAAATCGGCAATATTTACATGATAGGGTCTAGATACCACAAAATGGATAATATCGGCAATGTCTTCAGCAACAAGAGGTTGAAAACCCTTGTACACATTTTGCGCTTTTTCATCATCGCCTTTAAAACGGATATTGCTAAATTCGGTGGAGACCATACCTGGATGAATGGCGCCTACGCGAATGCCAAACGAATTTAAATCAATGCGCATTCCTTGGTTCAAAGCATCTACAGCGTGTTTGGTAGCACAATATACATTCCCATTTGGGTATACTTCCTTGGCGGCGGTGGAGCCAATGTTGATGATATGTCCTGATTTTCGTTCAATCATTTGTGGAATAATTGCTTTCGAAACATACAACAGCCCTTTGATATTGCCATCTATCATAGCGTCCCAATCGTCTAGACTTCCCGTTTGAATGGGGTCTAAACCGTGTGCATTACCCGCATTGTTGATTAGAATATCAATTGGAGAAAAAGCATCTGGCAACGAACCAATTTGTTCAAAAACAGCTTCTTTATCTCGAACGTCGAACTGCAAAGTATGAACAGATGTGAACTCAGAAAGTTCGTTTTGTAGTTCATCCAAACGATCTTGGCGACGGCCACAAAGGACCAATTTGTAATTGTTTTTGGCTAAAATTACGGCAGTTGCTTTTCCAATTCCGCTAGTAGCTCCAGTTATTAAGGCTATTTTGTTCATTTTTTTATTTTGTAATTAAGGCACATTTTTACCCATACTTTCTGTCCAAATCGCAAACCAATCTTCTTTTTCTAAAGGCAATTCAGTTGCTTTCATCAAGGCTTGAATTCGGGCCACATTTACCGTTCCAGCAATTGGAATTACTTTTGCAGGATGTTGCAAAATCCAAGACAATAAAATCGTGTCTGATCCTACTCCATATTTCGAAACTAATTGCGCCAATAATTTTTTCATGCGTCGGGTTTGTTCATTATCTTCTCTAAATACGCTTCCTAATGGATTCCAAGACATAGGGCGAATACCGTTGGTTTGCATATAATCCAAACTACCGTCAAGCATTGCTTCATGATGGGTAGCTGAGAATTGGATTTGGTTGAAGCTAACTTCGGTTTTTTGACGAATCAACTCGGTTTGTGAAGCAGTGAAATTAGACAAACCAAAATCGATAATCTTCCCCTCTGATTGTAATTTTGCTACCGCTTCGGCAATTTCATCTGCTTGCATTAACGGACTTGGGCGGTGCAATAAAAGCACATCTAAATAATCTGTTGCCAAGTTTTTCAATGAATTCTCTACAGACCAAATAATGGTACCCTTTCATGATACCTAAAGGTTGACCATTGATTGCGAAGTTACCTAATGTAGTATAACCAGCATAAACGATTTCTTTCAAGTCAGAAGGGATATCAGATACCATAGATTGGTTGATAGTCCAGTTACCTGTTACTTCC
>JACCDM011235411.1_pt1 | contig 36796 bp, 32 predicted proteins | sample 7445851 | NCBI WGS metagenome assembly JACCDM01 (sample SAMN15323438, study PRJNA562643) | freshwater metagenome | isolation source: river surface water | place: USA:Blue River Watershed | collected 2017-08-16
GCTTTAGTTGGTGCCACTTCTCATGGTTTATTACAACTAGGAGATGAGATTTATGTAAAGGTTAAAAATGCCGATTTAGTTAAAAAACAATTGGATTTTCACTTTATCAGAAGAAACGAATAAGTTTATTTTAAAAAACAGTATTATGAAAAAATTACTATGTATTTTATTATTAATCAGTTCATTAACCTATTCTCAAAATGAGAAAAAAGTAGGTGATTTTCATAAAGTAACTGCTTTTGACCAAATAACAGTGGAGTTAATTGCTTCAGAAGAGAATAAAATTGAGCTTTCAGGAATTAATTCAAATGAGGTAGAAGTAGTCAATAGAAATGGGGAGTTAAAATTGAGAATGCCATTGACTAAATTATTAAAAGGAAATCAAGTGAAAGCTAAAGTATATTATACTGATTTAGATGCAGTTGAAGCTAATGAAGGTGCACAAATTTCGAGTGAAGCTGTTTTTAAAGGAACTACTTTTGATATTATTGCAAAAGAAGGCGCTAAAATTAATCTTCGTTTAGAAGTATCAAAATTAAATGTAAAAATTACAAGCGGAGGTATAGTCAACACAGAAGGAATTGCTAAAAATCAAGATGTTTCTGTAAATGCAGGCGCTATCTATGAAGGAAAAGAATTAAAAACTGTTCAAACCGTAATTAGTATTAACGCAGGTGGTGAAGCAACAGTTTTTGCTACAGAATTAGTAGATACTAAGGTAAGAGCAGGAGGTCATATTACTGTGTATGGAAAACCAAAACAAGTCAATCAAAAAACAGTTATTGGTGGACGAATTGAAATAATAAAATAAGTAGTTTAAACCCAAATCTATGCTAATGATAAACGATATTTTAACTGGATTACCTTGGGGAATTTTCCTCAGTTTTATGATAGGTCCTGTGTTTTTTATTTTAATAGAAACCAGTATAACCAAAGGATTTCGAGCTGCTTTAGCTTTTGATTTAGGAGTTGTTTTTGGAGATATTTTTTTTATTGGAGTAGCTTATTTAGGAAGTTATCGTTTGATTGCGAGTTTAAAAGACAAACCTGCTTTGTTTATTTTTGGCGGAATTGTAATGGTTACGTATGGCATTATTTCATTTGTTAAATTAAAAAAACAAGCTAAAATTCAATACGAAGCTATTGATGATGAAATCATTAAAAAAAATTACGGAAGTCTTTTAGTAAAAGGATTTTTCCTGAATATTATTAATATTGGAGTGCTAGGATTTTGGTTAGCCATTATCATTTCTGTAGGACCAAAATTAGAAATGCAAACTCCTAGAATGATGACTTTTTTCACTTCAGTAATTGTAACGTATTTACTGGTAGATTGCTTAAAAATTGTTTTGGCCAAGCAGTTAAAATCAAAATTAACACCCACTAATATCCTTAAAATTAAAAAAGCAATTAGTATTGTTTTAATTGTTTTTGGTGTGATTTTAATTTCTCAAGGTTGGTTTCCAAAAGAAAAAGAAATGGTTAAAAATGCCTTGGAGAAGATAGAGTAGGGACTTTTATTTGAATTACTTCATACCTCGTTATGACACATAAAAAAACCTCCAAGTTTCCTTGAAGGTTTCAGAGGCATCGTCCGGATTCGAACCGGAGTAGGAGCTTTTGCAGAGCCCAGCCTAGCCGCTCGGCCACGACGCCAATTGTTTATTGGGTTGCAAAGATAGCAAAAAGTTTAAAGTTTAAAAGTCTTATGGTAAAAACTTTATACCTAAACAGTATATCGCTTAGCTATTAATTTCGATATTCTTCTAATTCAATGGTAACTGCTTCAACATCACCACCAATAGGAGGATTGATTTTAGAAACCCCAATTTTAATTCGGGAAACAGAAGGTGCTTCGGCAAAAATGCGAATAATAATTCGATAGGCTACGTGTTCTAATAAATCAGAACGAATAGCCATTTCTTCTACTACAATTTGGTTCAAAAGCACATAATCAACCGTATCTGTTAAATCATCTGAAATACACGATTTACGCAAATCTGTTTTTACCTCTAAATCCACGCTGTAATCCGATCCAATTTTTCCTTCTTCTACTAAACAGCCGTGATACGAAAAAGTGCGAATATTTTTTAGTTTGATGGTTCCCATTTTTGTTATTTTCTAGATAAATTTTCATCCCTTTGACGGGATAAAAGTACAAAATGTTTTGTTTTTTTAGTTTCAAAGCCGAATAAACCACCTTATAAATCGACGAATCACCAACAAATTTGATAACTTTGCTTTTCAAAATTTTTAAAATGGCATCAGAAGAAAAATCATTGCATTTCATTGAACAAATTATAGAAGACAGTTTAGCCTCTGGTTTTCCACAGGATCAATTGCGTTTTCGTTTTCCACCGGAGCCAAATGGGTATTTACACATTGGACACGCTAAATCAATTTGTTTGAATTTTGGTTTGGGTTTAAAGTACAATGCGCCTGTAAATTTGCGTTTTGATGATACTAATCCAGCCAAAGAAGAGCAAGAATATGTAGATGCGATTAAAGAAGATTTACAATGGCTGGGATTCAATTGGACCGAAGAATTGTATTCGTCTGATTATTTCCAACAATTATACGACTGGGCGGTCCAAATGATTAAAAATGGAAAAGCCTATGTAGATAGCCAAACTTCAGAAGAAATGGCCGCTCAAAAAGGAACACCCACGCAACCAGGTGTTGATGGACCATACAGAAACCGTTCCATTGAAGAAAATTTAGCCTTATTCGAAGCGATGAAAAACGGAGATTTTCCAGAAGGAACTCATGTTTTACGCGCTAAAATCGATATGGCTTCGACTAATATGTTGATGCGCGATCCGTTGATGTACCGCATTTTACACCGTCATCATCATAGAACGGCTAACGAATGGAAAATCTATCCGATGTACGATTATGCACACGGAGAAAGTGATTATATCGAACAAATTTCACATTCTATCTGTACGTTAGAATTTGTGATGCACCGCGAATTATACAATTGGTTTTTAGACCAAATTGACGATGCCAATAAAGTGCGACCTAATCAATACGAATTTGCACGTTTGAACTTGAATTATACCGTAATGAGTAAAAGAAAACTCTTGCAATTGGTTCAAGAAAATTTTGTAGATGGTTGGGACGATCCAAGAATGCCTACAATTTCTGGTTTGAGAAGAAGAGGATATACACCTAATTCAATTCGTAAATTCTGTGATATTATTGGTGTTGCCAAAAGAGAAAATGTAATTGATTATTCGCTTTTAGAGTTTTGCTTACGCGAAGATTTGAATAAAACAGCTCCTCGTGTGATGGCGGTTTTAGACCCTGTAAAAGTGGTCATCACGAATTATCCTGAAGGAAAAGAAGAATGGCTAGATGCCGAAAATAATCAAGAAGACGAAAGTGCTGGTTTTAGAAAAGTACCGTTTTCTAGAGAATTATACATTGAAAGAGAAGACTTTTTAGAAGAAGCGCCGGCTAAGTTTTTCCGTTTGAGTTTAGGTAAAGAAGTTCGATTGAAAAACGGTTACATCATTAAAGGCGAATCTGTGGTGAAAGATGCTAATGGTAACATTATCGAAATTCACGTTTCGTATGACAAAGATAGCCGAAGTGGAAGCGGAAGCGAAGCCAGTCAAAGAAAAGTAGCTGGAACATTACACTGGGTTTCTATTGCTCACGCTGTAGCGGCCGAAGTACGTTTGTACGATCGTTTGTTCATTGATGAAGCGCCAGACAGTCACAAAGAGAAGAATTTCTTAGAATTTATGAATCCTAATTCGTTGCAAATTAGCACAGGATATGTAGAACCAAGCTTAAAAACCGTTCAATCAGGCGATAAATTCCAGTTCCAACGTTTGGGTTATTTCAATGTGGACAAGGATTCAACAGCTGAAAAGTTAGTTTTTAATAAAACCGTAGGATTGAAAGATGCTTGGGAAGAAAAAGGCAAGAAGGAAGAAAATGTATTGATGAACACTCAAAAAGAAATCAATAAATACGTTAAAGAAAAAGACGCTTCTGCAGCCGAAGCCATATTGAAGACGATTATTGAGAACATCAAAACCATTGATAATTATAGCTTAGTGAACCAAATGATTGTGAAAAACATCAAAAACGACAATAATTCTTTATTGTTTGCCAATTTGATTTTGGAACATTCAGATAAAGTAAATCCAGCCGATATTGATTCAGAGGCATTGTCAAAATTATATACTATGTCGTTAAAAAGTCAATTGGCTTTAGTTCGAATAGCTGTTTTACAAAACTTGATTCACGACACCATTCATTTGGATAATTTCAAATCGGTCTTATTTGAATTGAAATCCACAGAAAAAAATGAAATCGCTTGGTCTCTTTTGAACCAAATTTAAAAAAGATCATCCTATCAATTTTATAAATTAAAAACCCGCTTTAGAGTGGGTTTTTGTTATTATAATTAATACTTATTGTTGTTTAATTTTTAATTGATTTATCTAATTAAAAACAGCTTAAATAAATCGATTTTGAGCAACTTTTTTTCTTTTTATAACACAGAATACCATTTCGTAAAAAGAAAACATCTAAGCACACCTATTTACTTTTTATCTTATAAAAAGACACTTTAACGAGTTCTTAACTCCCAAAAGAAAAAAATTGTTGTACCTTTAATATAGAAACCGATAAAAAATAGAAATTATGTCAAATACTTCAGGAAATTCTTTATTGGCACTTGTAACAGGTGCATTAATTGGTGCAGGAGTTGGAATTTTATTTGCTCCAGATAAAGGTTCAAAAACAAGAGAAAAAATTAAAGATGGTTTTCAAGAGACAAAAGACGATTTGAAACAAAAATTAGATGAAGTTTCAGAGCAGCTTAAAAATAAGTTGTCATATTCCAAAGATAATTTAGAAGACTCATTTGAAGATTTGATTTCTAATGTGAGTTATAAAACAGAAGATGTTATTTCTTTTTTAGAACAAAAATTAGCCGAATTGAAAGAGCAAAACGCCAAATTTCAAAAATAAGTTCCACCCCAAACACATAAATTATGGCTTTTGAAGAAATAAAAAATCAAACCGAACAAATTCAAGAACACGCAAAAGGGTATATAGAAACCAATATTGAGTATTATAAACTTCGTGGTTTTAAAGTTTTGATGCAATCGACTACTATGATTGTTAAATTCCTTTTAATTGTACTTTGTTTGAGTATGGTAATTTTGTTTGTTTCTATTGCAGCGGCTTTTGCTATTGGAAGTTATTTCAACAATATCGCTTTGGGTTTTCTAATCGTTGGAGGATTTTATTTAATTCTTACAGGCTTATTATTTTTAGTGAAAGATAAGATTGTGGAAGGACCCATTTTAGAGAAATTTTCAGCCATCTTTTTTAATGATTAATTATGTCTAAACACTATTCATCCTACGACCAAATTAACGCTGATTTAGAAATACTAAAGTTGGAAAGAGAAATCCATTTGCAGCATATTTTGTTGAGCGTGGAAAAAACAAAAGAAACATTACAACCCGAAAACCTCTTTCAAGAAGCTTTAGCCTCTTGTAAAACCATGTTTTCTAATTCGTATGTACGCATTTTACAACTAGCCATTCCGTATGTTATTGATTGGCTTATCCATAAAAAAAGAGGCAATTAAGCCTCTTTTATTTTTTGTGTCAAGTCTAGAATTATAAACTAGCTATTGCTTTTTGAATTCGTAGAATGGTTTCTTGTTTTCCAATCAATTCAGCAATGTCAAATAAGTGAGGACCCTTTAAAGCACCTACTAAACTCAAACGGAAAGGTTGCATTATTTTTCCCATTCCAATTTCATTAGCCGTCATCCATTCTTTTACAACAGTTTCAATAGTTGTTGCATTAAAATCTTTAATTCCCTCTAAAACTGAAATCAAATTTTGCATTAGTGCAGGCGTTTCATCTTTCCAATTTTTCGATGCTTTTTCATCATAAGAACTTGGAGCTTCAAAAAAGTAGTCACTCAATTCCCAAAATTCAGAGACAAAATGCGCGCGTTCTTTAATTAAAGAAACAATGGTAATTAATTTATTTTCTTCAACAATAATTCCTTTTTCGGTCAAAATAGGAGAGAAGGCTTCCGCCAAATCAGCATCTGGATGTTGTATCAAATATTGGTGATTGAACCATTTATTTTTTTCAGGATCAAATTTAGCTCCCGCTTTATGTACTCGATTTAAATCGAAATTTTGGACCAACTCTTCCAAAGAAAATAATTCTTTTTCGGTTCCATCGTTCCAACCCAATAAGGCTAAAAAGTTAACTACAGCTTCTGGAAAAAATCCTTTTTCTCTGTAACCTGACGAAACACCTTCTTCTGTTTTCCATTCTAATGGAAATACCGGGAATCCCATTTTATCACCATCTCTTTTGGATAATTTACCGTTTCCAATTGGTTTTAGAATTAAAGGCAAATGGGCAAATTCGGGCGCTTTCCAACCAAAGGCGCGATACAACAAAACGTGCAACGGCATAGAAGGCAACCATTCTTCGCCACGAATAACGTGTGAGGTTTCCATCAAATGGTCGTCCACAATATTCGCCAAGTGATACGTTGGCATTCCGTCGCTTTTAAACAATACTTTATCGTCTAGTAAATTGGTTTCAAATTTTACGTCTCCGCGAATGATGTCGTGTAAATGCAAGGTTTCGTTAATCGGAGTTTTAAATCGGATCACATACTCTTCACCTGCTGCAATTCTTTTTTCGGTGGCTTCTTTGGATAAAACAAGAGAAGTATCTAATTTTTCTCTATTGTGATGGTTATAAATGAATGTTTTTCCTTGTTCTTCGTGTTGTTTTCTATGCGCATCCAAAGCTTCAGCCGTATCAAAAGCATAATACGCATTTCCAGAATTGATTAATTGATCTGCATATTGTTGGTACAACTCTTTTCTTTCACTTTGGCGATAAGGGCCAAATTTTTCATTTTTACCAACGGTTTCATCAGGTGCAATTCCTAACCAATTTAAAGCTTCTAAGATGTATTCTTCGGCACCAGGAACAAAACGATTTTGGTCGGTATCTTCAATTCGTAAGAAGAAAGTTCCGTTATTTTTCTTGGCAAACAAATAATTAAATAAGGCGGTACGAACTCCGCCGATATGTAAAGGTCCTGTTGGACTAGGTGCAAAACGCACACGAATTGGCTTTGACATGATAGCTTTTTTTATCTTTTTATTCTTTTGCAAATATAGCTTCAAATTACTTGATATTTTGATTGATTTTTTAACAGTGGTGTATTCTTATAAATTGTTACTTTTATTGGTTAAAAATAAAGCCGACGTATTTGTCAACTGAAGGAATCATATATCGAAAATTAGAAGCTTTCATTCGGAAGTTTTACACCAATGAATTGATAAAGGGAATCATCTTCTTTTTCGGTTTAGGATTGCTGTATTTTCTTTTCACTTTGAGTATCGAATATTTTCTATGGCTGAAACCAAATGCACGCACCGTTTTGTTTTTGGTGTTTATTTTGGTTGAATTGGTTTTGTTGATTCGGCTGATTTTGTTTCCCATTTTCAAGTTGGTTAAACTACAAAAGGGAATCGATTACCAACAAGCGTCTGAGATCATTGGGAATCATTTTAACGAAGTAGGAGATAAGTTGACTAACTTTCTTCAGTTGGCACAAAATACAGCGCAATCCGAATTGTTATTGGCGTCTATTCAACAAAAATCAAGCGAGTTACAACCTATTCCTTTTACTAATGCAGTTAATTTTAAGGCCAATAAGAAGTATTTACCTTGGGTAGTAGTGCCAATAGGTTGTATTTTCTTTTTTTATGCAACTGGCAATAGCAGGGTGTTATTTCAAAGTTTTAATCGAGTGGTACATTTTAATACGGCATTTGCTCCACCTGCACCTTTCCAATTTCAAATTCTCAATACCACTTTAACTACCGAAGAAAATAAAGATTTTACGATTCGTGTCCGTACCGAAGGAAAAGTGGTTCCTGAGAAAACCATGATTTTTTTCAATAACGAAAGTTATTATATGGAAACCGTTCGTCCTGGCGAATTCAAATACACGATTACCCATCCTAAGCAAGATTTAACTTTTCATTTGGAAGCGAATGAAATCAGTTCCAATGAGTATCAATTACAAGTAATTGCAGTGCCTTCGATAACCAATTTTGAAATGCAATTGAGGTTTCCATCTTATTTGAAAAAGAAACCCGAAACCCTTCAAGGAACAGGTAACACTATAATTCCTGAAGGAACGCAAGTAGTATGGAAAATTACTACCCAAGCCACTCAAAAAATGAATTGGAAAAGTGCTGGAACGGCCGTTTCTTTTGCTAAAAAAGGGAATCAATTTATTTTGGCTAAAACTATTCTTCAAAACACAGAGTATCAAATTAGTAGTTCCAATGCTAACGCAAAACAGTACGAAAAATTAAATTATCAACTTGCCGTTGTAAAAGACCAGTTCCCCGCTATTCAAGTCGGCCATGCTCCAGATAGTTTAAAGTTGGGAATCAATTATTGTGTTGGTCAAATCTCGGATGATTATGGTTTGTCTAGGCTTCAAGTTGTGTATTATCCTAAAGACAAACTCGCCAATGCTAAGCGTGGAACAATTGCAATTAAGCCTGCGGCTTTTGATCAATTTATTTTTTCGTTTCCAAGTAATTTACCGATTCAATCAGGGATTGTTTACGAGTATTATTTTGAAGTTTTTGACAATGATGCGATACATCATTTCAAACGAACTAAATCCGCTGTTTTTTCTTCACGTTTGGCCACAGCCGAAGAGAAAGAAGAACAATCCTTGCAACAGCAAAACGAAAACAGCAACGGATTAGAAAAGTCGTTAAAGACTCAGGAAAAGCAATTGGTCGAATTGGATAAATTGAAAAAATTGGGTAAAGAAAAAAATGAGTTCGAATTCAAAGAGCAACAAAAAGTAACGGATTTCTTGAAGCGTCAAAAAAACCAAGAACAAATGATGCAGGAATTTGCCGAGAAGATGAAAGCCAATTTAGAAAATTTTAAGTCGGAACAAAAAGATCTTTTGAAAGAAAACTTGGTAAAACGTCTTGAAAAAGCCACTCAAGAATCCGATAAAAACAAAAAGTTGTTAGACGAACTTCAAAAACTAAATGACAAAATAGGAGCAGAGGAGTTGCTTCAAAAATTAGACAATTATAAACAGCAAAGTAAAAATCAAACTAAAAACTTGGCACAATTGGTGGAGCTCACTAAGCGATTTTATGTGGAGAAAAAAGCCAAGCAATTGGCAGCTAAATTAGATCAACTTTCAGAGAAGCAAGAACAATTGTCTAACAAAGGAAAAGAAAATAAATCCGATAAGCAAGAAAGTATTAATGCGTCTTTTGATAAGATTCAAAAAGAGTTGAAAGAACTTCAAAAAGACAATACCGAATTAAAAGCCCCATTGGATTTACCCAAACAAGAAGTTAAAGAAAAAAGTATTGACGATGATTTAAAAAAAGCGTTGGACGAATTGCAGCAAAACAACACTCCAAAAGCACAATCTAAGCAAAAATCAGCCGCTAATAAAATGAAAGAAATGTCTCAAAAAATGCAAGAAAGCATGGAGTCTTCTGAAATGGAACAATTGCAAGAAGATGTGAAAATGTTGCGACAAATTACAGATAATCTTTTGGCTTTTTCTAATGCTCAAGAAGAGGTGATGAAACAATTTAAAGAGACGAAATCGGCTTCGCCTTCATTTAATAAAAACATAAAAATTCAACAGAATCTAAAACAACAATTCAAACACGTTGACGACAGTTTGTTTGCGATGTCTTTACGCAATCCTAAAATAGCTGAAGAGATTACCAAGCAGGTGGGCAATGTGCAATACAATATCGATAAAGCTATTGAAACCTTAACCAATTCTCAATTTACTAAAGGGATTTCACACCAACAATATGCTGTTTCCGATGCTAATAAATTAGCGGATAGACTGAGTGATATGCTGTTCAATATGCAGCTGTCTTTGTCGGGAATGAGTAGCGGAAAACCAAAGCCAGGTCAGGGGCAAGGAATGCAATTGCCCGACATTATTAAAAAGCAACAAGGCTTGGGCGAACAAATGAAGCAAGGAATGAAAGAGAATGGACAGCAAGGCAAATCTGGTAAGTCACAAAAGAACGGTCAAAGTGGAGAACAAGGTGAAGGTGATGCTGAGGCGATAATGCAACTTTATAAAGAGCAACGTAAACTTCGAGAAGCGCTTGAAAACGAATTAGAAAAGCAAGGAATTGGAGGTAAAGGACAGTCTGCTTTAGATCAAATGAAACAGTTGGAAAAGCAATTATTAAACAAAGGTTTTAAGAACGAAACCGTTCAAAAAGCTAACAACATTCAACAAGAATTATTAAAATTAAAAACAGCGTTGCAACAACAAGGAGAAGAAAATAAAAGAGAATCAGAAAGCAATAAAAAACAATTTTCAAATACAGCCAATGCTTTACCTAAGCCTTTGTTAGAATATTTGAATAGCATTGAGATATTAAATAGACAATCCTTACCTTTGCGCTCGAATTTTAATGAAAAGGTTCAAAATTATTTTAATAAAAAATGATCGATTTCAATTACGAAACCAACTTTACTTTAGAGAACGAAGATGCGATTTCTTCTTGGTTGTCTCAAGTAATTATTTCAGAAGACAAGAAGGAAGGGGAGATTAATTATATCTTTTGTGACGACGAATATCTTTTAAAAATTAATTTAGAATACTTAAACCACGATACGTTAACCGACATCATTAGTTTTGATTATTCGATGGGTAACGAACTAAATGGTGATATTTTTGTTTCAGTAGAAAGAGTACAAGACAACGCCAATGATTTTAAGGTTTCGTTTGAAGAGGAGTTAAAACGCGTGTTGGTTCACGGAGTGTTACACTACTGTGGATACAAAGATAAAACAGAAGCGGATGAGCAATTAATGCGCTCTAAAGAAGACGAAAAATTAGCAATGTTTCACGTGGAACAATAGTTTGTAAAATGGCAATTTCAATCAAGATGTTTCACGTGGAACATCTTCAAAATATATTCAATTCACAATCCAACTAAGGGAATTAAATCAATAAAAAATGTTTCTAAACGAGTATGATGTAATTGTTGTAGGTGCGGGTCACGCAGGCTGTGAAGCTGCTGCCGCTGCCGCTAATTTAGGTTCAACAACATTGTTGGTTACAATGAGTTTGCAAAACATTGCGCAAATGTCATGTAATCCTGCTATGGGTGGAATTGCAAAAGGACAAATTGTACGCGAGATTGATGCCTTGGGTGGTTACTCTGGAATAGTGTCGGATAGAACCGCAATTCAATTTAAAATGTTGAATAAATCCAAAGGACCAGCCATGTGGTCGCCACGAGTACAGAGTGATAGAATGCGTTTTTCTGAAGAGTGGAGAATGATGTTGGAGGCAACTCCCAATCTTGATTTTTATCAAGAAATGGTGAGCGGTTTGATTATTGAAAACGGAAAAATCAAAGGGATTAGAAGCGCTCTTGGAGTGGAAATAAAATCCAAATCGGTGGTGTTAACCAACGGTACTTTTTTGAATGGATTGATTCATATTGGAGAAAAACAATTTGGTGGTGGTAGAGCAGGAGAGAGTGCTGCGTATGGAATTACAGAAGATTTAGTTAATGCGGGTTTTCAAGCGGGAAGAATGAAAACAGGAACGCCTCCACGAGTGGACGGACGCTCATTGGATTATTCTAAAATGAACGAAGAAAAAGGAGATGTTAAACCCGATAAGTTTTCATATTCTGATGTAACCTCTTCATTGATTCATCAAAGGTCGTGTCATATGACTTATACTTCCTTAGAAGTACACGATATATTAAGAGAAGGATTTGATCGTTCTCCAATGTTTAATGGGCGAATCAAAAGTTTAGGACCAAGATATTGTCCTTCTATTGAAGATAAAATCAATCGTTTTGCGGATAAAGAAAGACATCAATTATTTGTAGAACCTGAAGGTTGGAAAACTTGCGAAGTGTATGTAAATGGCTTCTCCACTTCTTTACCAGAAGACATTCAGTTTAAAGCATTGAGTTCGGTAGCGGGGTTTGAAAAAGTGAAATTTTTGCGACCTGGATATGCTATTGAATACGATTATTTTCCGCCTACACAATTGAAACATACCTTAGAAACCAAGTTGGTTGAAGGATTGTATTTTGCGGGTCAAATTAACGGAACAACAGGGTATGAAGAAGCAGCTTCTCAAGGATTAATGGCGGGAATTAATGCCCACTTAAAAGTACATGAAAAAGCGCCGTTAATTTTAAAAAGAGACGAAGCTTATATAGGTGTTTTAATTGATGATTTGATTACCAAAGGAACGGAAGAGCCGTACCGAATGTTTACTTCTCGTGCTGAATATAGAACCTTGTTGCGTCAAGATAATGCTGATTTTAGATTGACGCCTATGTCGTATGAAATTGGTTTGGCTTCTGAAGCGCGTTTGCGCCGAATGGAATTTAAGTTAAACGAATCGGAGAAAATGGTGAATTTTTTCAAAGAGACTAGCGTGTCTGTAGCAGAAACGAATCCGATTTTAGAAGCAAAAGAAACAGCGCCAATTTCGCAAGGCGACAAGATGTTTAAAATATTTTCGCGTCCTCAAATTGATTTAGAAGACATGTTGCAATTTGAAAAAGTTAAGACGTATATTGAAGAAAACAATCTAGATCAAGAGATTTTGGAACAAGCCGAAATTCAAGTAAAGTATTCGGGTTATATTGAAAAGGAAAGAAACAACGCGGATAAATTAACGCGTTTAGAAGAAGTAAAAATCCCGGAGGATTTTGATTATAACAAAATCAAATCAATGTCAATTGAGGCGAAACAAAAGCTAAGTAAAATTAAACCGGCTACAATAGCACAAGCTTCTAGAATAAGCGGCGTATCACCGAGCGATGTTTCAGTTTTACTGATTTATATGGGAAGATAAATTGTTCCACGTGAAACTACGTCGTGAAGGCTTGTTTTTAAAAGGATTTAAAATAAAAGAATATAATTTACAATGAATATTTCAAACAAAAAACATTTTCTTACTGTTACTGATTATTCTGTTTCCAAAGAAGTTTTTGATCTGTATCAAGACGAAGAGTTGGACATGTTGGTTACGCATCCACAACCTAGTTTAGATGTGCTTGGAAAGTATTATGAAAGTGCCGATTATATTTCGCACACAGACAGCAAACGTTCCTTGTTTGAAAAAGCCTATCATTTTGTAAAATCGATTGCTTTAAAAAATAAACTGAATTTAATCAATTCGTTGCAACCCAATAAAGGACGAATTCTTGATATTGGAGCAGGTACAGGAGAGTTTCTTTCGGTAGCTCAACAAGATGGTTGGCAAACCACCGGTGTAGAACCTAGCGACAAAGCAAAACAAATTGCTATTAACAAAGGCGTTTCTTTTGTAGAAGCGATTGCTCAATTAGAAGATCGTTCGTTTGATGTGATTACAATGTGGCACGTATTAGAACACGTTCCCGATTTGGATCACCAAATAAAAGAATTGAAGCGATTGTTAAAACCAACTGGCTCTTTAATTATTGCAGTTCCTAATTTCAAATCTTTCGATGCACAACATTATGGAAAATTTTGGGCGGCTTATGATGTGCCGATTCACTTTTGGCATTTTTCTAAAATAGCGATCCAAAAATTATTTCAGAAAGAGCAAATGGAATTAGTCAAAATTCTTCCGATGAAGTTCGATTCGTTTTATGTGAGCTTATTATCCGAAAAATACAAAACAGGAAGAATGAATTTTATAAAAGCATTTTTCATCGGATTATGGTCTAACATCAAAGCACACTCTGATTTGGAGTATTCCTCACACATTTATGTGCTTAAAAACTGGTAAAATCTATTTAAAGCGCTTTTAAGGCGCTTTTTTTATTAAAAAGAGGTTTGCATTATCTTTTTTAAGAACGTTTTTTAAAACGATTAATACGAATCCAATTTTAATAGCTTTGACTTATGACAAGAATGATTGGTATAATAAAAATTGATGTACCAAATAATACAGCATTTTTCTAAGTTTTTGTTGAGGCTATCTATTTTTTTATATTTTTGTCTGATACACTTAAAATTTACAAATTCACAAAATGAAAAAAGTATTAGTAATTATTGCACTTTCAATTTCAGTTATTGCTTGTGACAAAAAAGCAGAAGTTAAAGAAGTTAAAACCGCTTATGTTGACACTTCAGAATTAATGAAAGAATACACCGAGGCAAAAGACCTTGAAGCAAAATACAAAGCACAAGCAGAGGAAAAAGGAAGATTGTTAGAAGCTGAAATAAATCGTTTCAAACAAGAGGCTGCTAATTTTCAATCGCAAGCACAAGCTAACGGACAAGCTTGGGCACAACAAAAAGGTGCTGAATTACAAAAAAGAGAGCAACAATTGGGTTATGCACAACAACAATTGTCTCAACAATTGCAACAAGAAAGCGGAAAAGAAATGGATTCTTTGGTTTCTGGTGTGAAAAAATTCATCAAGGCCTACGGAAAAGAAAAAGGATACTCTTATATCTTTGGAACGGGTGATGTAGCATCTGTTTTATATGCTGAAGACAAATACGATATTACAAAAGAGTTAATCAAAGCATTGAACGAAAAATACAAAGCGGGAGGAGCTAAAGAAGAAAAAGCACCAGTTAAAAAATAATTGAGGTTTACTTCTCAAAAATGCCTTCATCTTGAATTAGATTGAAGGCATTTTTTTTGCATCAAACTTCTTAGGCAATCTTTATTTTCAATATTTTAGCATTCTCAAATCTATACGCCCGATGCAAACCATTTCCGAAGCCGCCGCTTACACCTTACGATTCATCAATCAGACGCAACGGTCTGTTTTTCTTACCGGAAAAGCCGGGACCGGAAAAACTACACTTCTTCGCGAAATTATTGAAACAACTCATAAAAACACGGTTGTAGTCGCACCTACAGGAATTGCGGCTTTGAACGCAGGCGGAGTTACTATTCATTCCCTATTTCAACTGCCTTTCGGCGGATTTCTTCCGGATAATTCTGCACCTGATTTTTCAGAAAGCACCAAGTTTGAAACTAAAGCTACTTTACGTCGCCACTTTAAAATGAGCGGTTTGAAAAAATCGGTAATTCGAAATATGGAATTGTTGATTATTGACGAAGTAAGTATGTTGCGTGCTGACTTACTGGATGCAATGGATTTTATGATGCAAACGGTACGCAAAAAAAACAGTCCGTTTGGTGGTGTTCAGGTGTTGTTTATTGGTGACTTATTGCAATTGCCTCCTGTAATTCGAGATGACGAATGGCGCACCTTGAAAAACTATTACAAAGGAAAATTCTTTTTTCATTCGCAGGTGGTGCAACAAAATCCGCCCTTGTATATTGAGTTGGATAAAATCTTCCGTCAGACGGATGATGCGTTTATTTCAGTTTTGAACAACCTGCGCAACAATCAAATTTCGAAAGAAGATATTGGCACTTTAAATCAATACGTTCAGCCTAATTTTGATTTGAAGGCCAATAAAGGGTATATTACTTTGACGACTCATAATGCCAAAGCAGATACTATGAATACCGAAGCTTTAGAGTCATTAGAGGGTAAAGAATGGCTGTATTCGCCAGAAATAACGGGTGATTTCCCAGACAAAATTTATCCGGTAGATGAAGTATTGCGTCTGAAAGAAGGGGCGCAAATTATGTTTGTTAAAAATGATTTGTCTTTCGACAAAAAATATTTCAACGGAAAAATGGGCGTGATTAAATCCCTTTCTACTAAAGAAATTCTAGTGCATTTTCCCGAAGAAAACAAAACAATTGAAGTTGAAAAATACGAATGGCAGAACATCCGCTACAAAGTAAACGATACGACCAAGGAAATCGAAGAAGAAGTCTTAGGCACGTTTGTGCATTATCCTATCAAACTAGCGTGGGCAATAACGGTCCATAAGAGTCAAGGACTAACGTTTGATAAAGCAGCGCTCGATGTATCGCAAGTTTTTCTGCCCGGACAAGCGTATGTGGCTTTATCGCGTTTGCGTTCGTTAAAAGGGCTTATTTTGCTCTCTCCGCTGCAAATGAATGGCATATCTAACGATCAGGACGTAATGGACTATTCGTTGAACAAAGCTTCGGAAACGCATTTAGAAAATGCATTGCACTTTGAAACGAAGAACTTTATTCATCAGTATTTGGTTCAAACCTTTGAATGGGCTGATTTAGCTCAAGAATGGCGCAACCATCAATATAGTTATAACGATAAATCGGAGGTGTCTTCCAAAGCTAAATATTCCTATTGGGCCAAAGAACAAACCGAAAGAATAGAGAAAGTGGTTGAGCCCGCTAAAAAATTCATCCAGCAATTGAATGCGCTTTTTAGACAAGAAACGGTTGATTTGAATCACATTTCGGAACGAATCCAGGCGGCCTACACCTATTTTATGGATCCTATGGACGAGTTGGTTTTTGAGATTTTGTGGAAACTAGAAGAAGTGAAGCGACTTAAAAAAGCCAAGGCGTATTTTGACGAATTGGTGCTTTTAGAAGAGCTTCAAACCAAAGCCGTTTTGCGATTAATGAAGGCCAAACTTTTGATAGAAACTGTTGTGTCGGGAGAAACTATTTCGAAAGAAAAATTAACTTCGCCTGAAATAAAAATGTACGTCAGTCGAAAAGTAGCCGCCATTCAAGCTACCTTTAAAAAGGTAAATGTCAACTTGATTGAAGATGACTTAGACGAAGAACGCTATCTTCCTAAAAAGAAAACAAAATCGTCTACCAAGAAAACTACAGTGGAAGAAACCTATGATTTGTGGAAACAAAATAATTCAATTGCTGAAATCGCCTCAATTAGAATGTTGACAAAACAAACGATTTATGGTCATTTCGTCCGTTTGATACAAACTGAGATGGTGGCCATTGAAGATCTTATTCCTTCGGATAAATTAGATCAACTTGCTGCTGCATTTGAAGGGTATAAAGAAGAATCCTTGAATGCCTTAATGGAAAAATACGGTGATACATTCAGTTGGGAAGAAGCTCGAATGTTCAAAGCCAGTTTGACTATATAGTAAATAAAAAAACCGCCTTTTAAGGCGGTTTATGTTTTTATAAAGATTCAATTAAAATCCAAGCTTCAGGATTTTCTTTTGCTCTGATTTCATTTTTCAATTTTTCAGCTTCAGCATAAGTAGAAAAGCTTCCGTAAAGCACAGGGTATAAACCGTGTTTGTTACGCTCAATTCGTTTGGCTTTGTATCCTTTTTCACTTAAATCCTCAAAAATGCGTTGCGCATTGGCTTCGTCTCTAAACGCTCCCGCCATAATGTGATATGGTAACTTACCTTCTTTAACAGTAAGCGTTACGGCTGGAATAGGACTTTCGATAAAAAAAGTAGCCTCTTGTATTTTGTTTTGAACCTGTCTTTGAACAGCAGTTTCTACAATAATTTTTTGAGTTTCTAATTCATTTTGATAAATAGGGTAACCCACCGTAGCAGTTAAACCCAATCCTAGAACAAAAATTGCAGCATACTTCAAGAAAGTAGAGTTGTTTTTGTGTTCTGGAACCAATTGAATTGCTTCTGTTTCTTCTAACGCTTCTAATTGTTGTTCGAAAATTTCTCTTTTTACCAACGGAGAAACAAACGGACTCAAACCAAAAGAACTGCTTAAATAATTGGTTTGATCGTGCGGAGTGAAAATTAAATTTCTATCGGCATTCAGGCAAAAGTCACCTACATTTTTAATAGAGAAAACACCAGTTTCTTGCAAGGTTTTTTTCCAATTGAACACTTCGTATTGAATAGCACTAACCGCATATTCGTAAGAGGTTTTCTCTGTCTGTGCAATATGGTTTGCCAATAACCCATCGTTATTTTTTAGATAATCATTGAAAGAAATAAGTTTCTTTGGAGGAAAAAACGAGTGGGAACTTTCCACTAATTGAGCGGATTGGATTTCGGTTAAAAATGCTCCAAAACCTGGCACAGTTACACATTGGTAACGGTACAAAAGTTGCGCGATGTAATTTTCGATTTTCATAGTAACAAAGTTATGCAACGAAAATAGTTATCAAAATTTTATTCACAATTTTTATTAACAATCGGAATTATTTTTACAGCTATATCTTTTTCAGGGAGTTAATTATTAACAGCTATTTTTAAAAAGAGCGTAAAACCAATTTCTAGTACTAATTTTTTGTAAAAAAGAAATGCTTTTCATACTTTATAACTACATTTAGGCTCCAAATTGACCCCCAATGAATGACCAAGAATTATTTTATTTACTTGCCTTACAACGCGTAGAAGGCGTAGGCGATATTATCGCAAAAAAATTGCTCACGCATTTTGGCTCTGCCGAAGCGGTATTCAAAGCCAAATCGTCGCAATTAGCTTCCATTGACGGAATAGGAACTATTCTGTTGAAGAATTTCAAAGATCAATCTGTTTTTGCGAAAGCAGAACGTGAATTACATTTCATCGCTTCTAATCAAATAAACGTAACTACTTTTCAAGATATCGATTATCCAGAACGGTTGAAACATTGTTTTGACAGTCCGCTCGTGTTGTTTAGTTCCGGCAATATCGACTTGAAAAATAATAAAACGATTAGCATTGTGGGTACGCGTCAAATTACTTCGTATGGTTTAGAGTTTTGTCGCAAATTTATCGAAGAGCTAGTACCTTTGAATCCCGTTATTGTTAGTGGATTTGCTTATGGAGTGGATATTGTGGCACATCAATTAGCTATGGAAAATAACCTTCAAACAGTTGGAGTAGTAGCGCATGGGTTGAACCAAATTTATCCCAAAGCCCATAAAAAATATGTAGCCAAAATGGAAGAAAATGGGGGTTTTATGACCGAGTTTTGGAGTTCGTCCAATCCAGATAAAGAGAATTTTGTGAGAAGAAACCGGATTGTGGCAGGAATGACCGAAGCAACGATTGTCATCGAATCGGCAGAGCGTGGCGGTTCTTTGATTACGGCTAATATGGCGAATGAGTACAACCGAGATGTATTTGCTGTTCCGGGGCGAGTGACTGATAAGTACAGTCAGGGATGCAATACGTTGATTAAAACTCAAAAAGCCAATGTCCTTACCAGTGCTGCTGACTTGATTTATATGCTGAATTGGGACTTAGAAAAAGACGTTAAATCGGTTCAAAAACAACTCTTTGTAGCTTTGGACGAAGACGAACAAAAAATCTATGATTATCTTTTAAAAACAGGCAAAGAATTGCTTGATGTTATTGCGCTGCACTGTGATTTCCCTATTTATAAAATATCGGGAATCTTGTTAAATATGGAGTTGAAAGGCGTGATTAGGCCTTTGCCAGGTAAGCTTTTTGAAGCAATTTAATTTACGATTTACGATATTGGATTTACGAGGTGGAACACAGATATGAAAAATTCGGGAAATCAAGAAATTTAACCACATAGAAACATAGATTGAAAATGCAACTAAAAAGAAGGGATAGAAATAACTCTATTTTTCACAAAGCTATGTAAAAGTAAAACGTCTATCTCATTACTTTAATAAGTATCCTTTCTATGTATCTAAATGGTGAAAAAGATTTAACCTTCGTCGGGATGATAACGGATTAATCAACTTAATTTCTTAATGGTTCAAATAATTTAGCGCCCTAGTGTCTTCGTGGCAAAAATTAATTTTCGAAGCCCAGTTTCTCTCTCACTTTTGCTAAAACGCCATTGGCTACATTACTCGCTTTTTGAGCGCCTTTTCGAAGTAATTCATCGACCTCAGTTAAGTTGCTCATGTAGTAATTGTATTGCGATCTTTCGTTTTTGAATTTTTCCATAATTAGATCAAACAAAGCTTGTTTGGCGTGACCGTAACCATAATTTCCGCCTAAATAATTGGCTTTCATAGTTTCGATTTCACTTTCAGAAGCTAGAAGTTTGTAAATAGCAAATGCATTGCAACTGTCTGGATTTTTTGGATCTTCTAATGGTGTACTATCCGTTTCTATGCTCATAATTTGCTTGCGCAACGCTTTGTCGTCTAAGAAAATATTGATAACATTATTAGCGGATTTACTCATTTTTCCACCATTGGTACCCGGAATAAGCATACTATCTTCTTGTATTTTGGCTTCAGGAATAACAAAGGTTTCGCCCATTTGGTGGTTGAAACGAGAGGCTACATCGCGAGTAATTTCAAGGTGTTGCAATTGGTCTTTTCCCACAGGAACAAACTCAGCGTCATACAACAAAATATCCGCTGCCATCAACATAGGATAGGAAAATAATCCTGCATTCACATCGTCTAAACGATCCGATTTATCTTTGAAAGAGTGTGCCAAAGTCAATCGTTGGAACGGGAAAAAACAACTCAAATACCAAGACAATTCAGCGGTTTGAGGCACATCCGATTGTCTATAAAACACTACTTTTTCTACATTTAATCCACAGGCTAACCATGCTGCTGCCGTGCTGTACGTATTAGCGCGTAAGGTTTCGCCGTTTTTTATTTGGGTAACCGAATGCAAATCAGCAATGAAAAGAAACGATTCGTTTGCTGGATTGTTGGACAATTCAATTGCAGGGATGATTGCACCTAATAAGTTTCCTAAATGGGGAGTTCCTGTACTTTGAACCCCTGTAAGTATTTTTGCCATTGTTGTTTTTTCTTGCGCGCAAAGTTCGCAAAGTTTGCTTCATTTTCGCAAGCTTTCGACGGATTTTTTAAACCTACACCAATTTTGGTTACTGAAAAGTAGTCTGAAGCACTTTTAGCATGGTAGGAGTGGACCAAGTTCCCGCTATAGTTTTTCTTCGAACGGTGAATTCAGGATGCGTTTTGTCTTTTGCTGAAGAAAGGATAAAAGCGAGTTTGAAATGTTCGGCTCTGAGTTTTGAAATGGCATTTTGGTTCCATAATCCAAAAGGGTATGAAAAATAATCAACGGGTTGACCAATCAGGTTTTCCAGTTGTTTTCGAGGACGAATTAATTGAGTATTCCAGTCATTTTCGGTATAATGAGTGACTGCCGTGTGGTCCCAAGTATGTAAGCCAATAGTGTGTCCTGTTTGAGATAAAATTTTGATTTGATTTTTAGTCATATAGCCCGGTTTTCCTATTGAAACGGTCATAATAAAAAACACGCCTTTGAAGTGGTATTTGTTCATTTCGGCTACAGCCAAGGTAAATTGTTCGGCACGAGTATCGTCAAAAGTAATGAGAATGGGTTTTGGTGGCAATGGTACGTTGTGAATTAAATAGCGGTACAATTCGTCAGGAGAAATGGTTTGGTAGCCGTTTTGGTATAGGGCTTTCATTTGTTCTGCAAATCGTTTGGGAGTAGTGGTGTAGGCTTTGACATCGGGACTTGCCTTGGCACTAAAATTTTTAATATTGTGGTAGCACAAAATGGGTACTTCTTTTTTGTTATTGGGTTTTGTGTAGCAAGACCAGCTGATGGTCAAAAAGAAAAAAATAACACCTAAAACAAGACTCTTTTTCATAATTATTGGTATTGAATGTAAATGGGTTTAGGTTTGAATCGGAGCAGTTCTTCGGGAGAGTACAAACCAGCGCTATTCCCTTTAGTGTCGTTTTTATAGAATAATTTGAAACCTGTAAATTGAACGGGTTCTTTAAAAATATAATCGTGGTAGGTTGATTTTTTTAAGGTTTTGTTGCCAAAACCATCCATATTCATCACAACTTGAACTTCGGGAAGCGGTTTGATTTTTTTATAATCAGTGACCATTTTTTGGGTAAACCGATGTACAATTAGCATTTTTGGAGGCAGTTTGTTTTCACGGACAATTTGAGCTAAAAACCGAATGGCATAGTTGATATCTTCTGCCGAGTAGGTTCCGATTTTGGTTCCTGGAAGACTTTTATTTTTCATTGAAAATTCAGGGTCAATGCCTAAATGAACCTGAGGCAGTTGAAGGTATTTGACCAAGGTGGATAATTCCTCTTGCAAAGTGCTGTGCCCCACTTGCACATCTAAAAAAACGAGTCCGTTGATTTCATTTGCCCAAGATAGTACAATATCAATTTGGTGGTGTGGCATTCGCAGTCGATGGGTGTTGCTTTTTCCGGGAGTATTTTGGGCAGTAATAGCAATATAATGCAATGCAGGAATGGTGGTTAAAGAAGCATCGGCTTTGTGCCATCGGTTGACTTCGTAATTTAGTTTTTGGAGCATTTGTTGTTTGGGTAATTCGCCTAAAACACCCATTCGTTTGGAATACAAATTGCCGTAAAATGCCACGATGCGATGGTAAGGTAAAATAGCCCCAGCTAGTGGATAAACTGTTTTAACAGGCCATCGTCCCGAAGCGTCTTGGTTGCTTAAAGCCCAAAGGCGTTGGTTGTAATCAACAGTGTCAATTGTGGTAGTAATAGACTCTTTTACAATCGAATCCTTTACAACTGTTTTGGTTTTCTTTTCTTTTGAAATGAACGCAGGTGCTGTGCGTGCTTTTTCGCAACTGATTACTACTAGTAAAACAGCCAAAAACATCATCAAAACCAGCACCTGTTTCATTAGTTTAATTTCCTTTTGATTAAAGATAGTTTGGTTTTTTAATAATCAAATAGGTTTAAGACAAATACCTTTTTTTCTCGTTTAAAAGCACAAAAAAAGACCTAAGTACTTAGGTCTTTTTGTATTGATATCACGTTTTTGGAATGATGTATCTAATTTTTGTTCTCGATTAATTTGTGGTAATACATGTAAGAAACCGCTAAGATCCCTAAAACTACTAATGGGAAAAAGGTTTGTCCATTGATACCATCAACAGCGCCGTGACTGATTGACGCAAAAATAAAGTCAAAAGCAAAACCCGCATACGCCCATTCTTTTACTCGTTGAGGAACTTGAGGGGTAATTAAAGCCAGCACTCCCAAAACTTTAAAAACAACCAAGGCATTTCCAAAATACTCAGGATAACCTAAATGCCGAATTCCTTCTTTTGCCAATTCAGTTTGTGAGGTCAAGGCAGGTAGTAGCCCTTCAAATAAAGCAATTAGAGTAGTTGCTGTCCAAAAAATAATTTTTTCTTTTTTCATTTTCGTAAGGTTTAGTTTTTATTTGAGTAAAATGTGTAAAGTTTGTAAACAATTAATTTTACAATATAATTACTATTATTAGAATAAGTATTTATATAATAAATCTAGAATTATAAAATTTATAAATGCAGATAATAGAAAAGGAAAAATAGTTAAAGAAAGTTGAAGCCATAATTCTAAACTTGTAGATTCATCGGATTCATCATCGCTATATAGATCATGATTATTTCTTACAAAAAAATAAATATGTCTTCCGTATTTACGCCAAATGATATTGTCATAATATTTGTAAAGTAGTATGAAAAACAATGGAGAAAGTGACATAAAAGAATTGTGATTTTCAATTTCATCTGGGTCAAAAATTAATAGCAAAATTGAAAAAACAGGGAGAGATATTGCAAAAAATAAAATATACTTAAATTCTTTTTGTTTTCGTAAAACTTTATGTGTAGAAGGAAATATTGTGGGGATAAATATAAAAGCATAATAAAGAGCAAAAATAATTCCATTCATAATTATTTATATTAAAGTTAAGAGTTCTTGGTTGTTCTTTTATTTGTAGATATTATTTAACTCAATTGCGGTAAATAGTTCGCATATGATCAATAATTTGAATAGCTAAAATATAAAAAAACGGTTTACAAATTTATATTGTATTCTGAATCAACAAAAAAAGGCCTAATTGCTTAGACCTTTTTGATTCTGGTGCGAATTAATTATTTCGCTAAATAACTATTGTTTTCCAATTTCACATCCGCCATCAACCCGCTTGGATCAAGGGTAATTTTTTTGATGCTTGCCTTGGGTTTCGCAATGCTAAATTCAAAAGTAGGATACGCCCAAGCCCAGTCGTTTAGGACCGTTCTTTTGATAGCAGGAGTTGGGTTTTCTTTTTCAAAACTCATCAAACGCAACGGGATATAGAAACTTTCTGAAGTACCGTCTGCATATTCTACTAGTACATCGATAGGCATTGGCATTCTTCCTATTCGCTCTAGCGTTACCGTAGTGTTTGCAGCATTGTCTTTTACCTCTTTAATGCCGTAATCGATAGTGTTAGTCGTTTCTGTCCAGTCCAATAAGTACCAATCCAAATTAGCGCCTGTAACACGCTCTGCAGAGCGTTTAATGTCATTAGGAGTTGGGTGTTTGAATTTAAAATCAGTATAGTATCGGTGTAGTGTTTCTTTTAATTTTTCTTCTCCAATCAAGTAACCTAATTGCGATAAAAAGATACTTCCTTTTACATAAGACGAAATGCTGTACGAGCGGTTTTCATCGTAGCGATCGCCATGGGTGCTTTGCGGTTGTTCTTTGCCAGATTCCACTAATTTGGCGTAGGCCATATAACTTCCTTTGAACGGATTGGCAACTTTCTTTTCGGCAAACTCGTTAAGTGCTAAATCTTCAATAAACGAGGTAAAACCTTCGTCCATCCAAGGGTGTTTGGACTCATTAGAAGCTAGAATATGTTGGAACCAAGAATGCCCTAACTCGTGTGCCGCCGTTCCTGAAATACCTTCAAAACTTCCGTTTCCTAACATCAAGGTACACATAGCATATTCCATTCCGCCATCACCTCCTTGAATAAAGGAATATTGTTTGTATGGGTAGTTCCCTACGGTGGTATTGTAAAAGCCCATCACTTTAACCATTAGCGGTTGTAGTTTTTTCCAATTCTCAATAATCGCAGGATTGTTTTTGTATAAAAAGTGAATCGCCACATTATTAGGACCTTCAACCACATCGTGAAGATAGTTTTTATCGGCAGCCCAAGTAAAATCGTGTACCATTGGCGCTATAAAATGCCAAGTTAGGGTTTTTGTTTTCTTGGGTTGTGCTACGGTAATTCCTGCATCTTGGTAACCATAGCCAATTTCGTTTTTGTTTTGCAAATAGCCCGAACCTCCTAAAATATAATTAGAATCAATAGTAATATTCACATCAAAATTTCCCCAAACACCATGAAATTCTCTGGCGATGTAAGGATCGGCGTGCCAACCTTCAAAATCGAATTCGGCTAATTTTGGGTACCATTGCGCCATGGATAACTCCACACCTTCGGCATTATTTCTTCCCGAACGACGAATTTGAACTGGTACTTGACCATCAAAATCCAAACTAAAAGTAGTTTTTGAATGAGGGAGTATTGGTTTTGCTAAAGTCACTTCTAAAACAGTTCCCACTTCTTTTGCCAAAGCAGTTTGTCCGTCTTGTTTGAAATTAGCAATGTGTAAATACCCAATTTCATTGGGTTGCAACGTTTTGATTCGGCTTTCTTTAACTTCGGTTTCGCCCACTTTTATTTTGCGAACCATTCTAGCATCTGGATCTTTGATGCTTTGGATTCTGGCGTCCATTTCGCTTCCCGGTTGAAAAGCATTGTTGTACAAATGATAATACACTTTTCGCAAGGTATCTGGCGAATTATTAGTGTACACCAGTTCTTGTTTTCCTTTGTATTGATAGGTTTTCACATCCATCTTCACGTCCATTTTATAATCGACATGTTGTTGCCAATAATAGGATGTGTTTTGTGCCATTCCGGTTATTCCAAAAGAAAAAGCAGCGATTAGAAAGAGATTTTTCATAGTATAAAATAAAAAAAGGAAGGGCTATTGCCCTTCCAAGTTGGTTTCTAATTTCGAATTATTTTTTTGACATTTTTGCAGCCATTTGCAAAGCGTTGTAGGCATTTACGATTTTTTCTGATTTAGAAAGTGCCGAAAACGGACGTGTATCTGCGGGTTTTCCACCTACAATTACATCGCTTTCAATTGCTACTCCAGAATCCATCAAAATATGTTTCACTTGTTTAGCTGATAATTTTGGGTAGTACGAACGAATCAAAGCGGCTACTCCAGCTACGTTTGGCGATGCCATTGAGGTTCCTTGTAAATAACTATACGTGTTATTTGGCGTAGTTGCGTAGATTTTTACTCCAGGAGCAAAAACGTCTACATTTATTTTTCCAATGTTAGAAAAACGAGCGACAATTTTGTTTCCGTTTTCAAAGTTCAAAGCACCTACTGTGATTAGATTGTCAGCGAATTCCGTTACTTTGTCATCAGAATCATTCGGAAAATTGTCGTTATAATCAATGTCTTTAGCGTCATTTCCAGCAGCGTGAACAATTAAAACGTCTTTCTTTTCGGCATATTTAATAGCGTCGTATACCCATTGTTTTTGTGGAGAAAAAGGTTTTCCAAAACTTCCATTAATAACTTTAGCTCCGTTATCTACTGCATAGCGTATTCCTAATGCAATGTCTTTGTCATATTCGTCTCCATCTGGAACGGCACGCACCGTTAAAATCTGAACGTTATTAGCAATTCCGTCTCCTCCAAGATTGTTATTTCTTACCTGAGCAACAATTCCAGCCACGTGAGTTCCGTGACGCGCTTCTTCTTTATCTGGGCCAATAACATTATTGTTTCCGTATTTAGTATTAGTAATATCGTTAGGATTGTCTCCCAATACTTTACGGTAATTAGTTTTAAGATTGTCTCCATTAAGCAAAGCAACAAATTCGTCTAATTGCTTCTGAATGGCTTCTTTCAATTCAGCAATTGGCATCCCAAAAGACAACATTTTTTGCATATCAGCTTTGCTTTTTAGGATTGCCGGTACTTCAGAGTTAATTGCGTTTACTTCTTCAGCAGTGTAGGTGGTTTTTCCTAAATGTTTACTCAAGGCAGCATCGCCTTCGGTAAGAGTTACCAACATTTGTTCCAAACGCGCTTTCCCTTGAGTGGCTTCGGCTATTTTTTTATCATTCATTGCTTTAGCAGCCAAATAGGTTTTTTCGTCAACTAACGATTTGTCTTTGATGATGCGTTCGTATTCTACATTTTCTTTAGTGATGTCACCCAAAAAGTTCCATCCGTGAACATCATCGATGTATCCGTTTTTATCATCGTCAATTCCGTTTCCAGGAATCTCTTTTTTATTGGTCCAAACTACTGATTTTAAATCTTCGTGTTCAATATCCACACCCGAATCTACAATTCCCACAACAACAGGAACGCCTTTTTTGCCTTTTAATAATTCGGCATACGCCTTATCTACGCTCATTCCCGGAATCGTGTCTTTGGCTAAATCCAAATGACTCCATCGGTTCAATTCAGTTTCTGTTAGTTTCGCTTTTTTAGTAACAGTTTGTGCCGTTGCCGAAAACGACAAACCAGCCATCACAACAAGTGATAAAAGGGATAAGTTTATTTTTTTCATCGGGTTGGTTTTTAATGATTATTCAAAAATACTTTTATTTCTGTAAATTAATCGCAACGATTAACTTTATTTTAATATTTCGTCCGCAGAAAACACATCTTTTAGCCGAACACCTCTTTCTGTTTTTTCCACCGTAATAATTTCGTTATGCGCGTCGTGTTGCAAGAACAAATAGTACTTATTTTCGGCTGCGGCATTCATAAATTTTGTTTTTTCAGGCATAGTCAACAGCGGTCGTGTGTCATAACCCATCACATACGGAATAGGAATGTGTCCGGCTGTCGCCAATAAATCAGCACAAAAAACAATGGTTTTGTCTTGGTATTGTAAGTGCGGAATCATTTGCTTTTCGGTGTGACCGTCTACAAATAAAATTCCAAAACCCAATTCGGATTTCACTAAATAGTCTTCTTCAGGACGTTGAATAAAGCGCAATTGCCCACTTTCTTGCATGGGGATAATATTTTCTTTCAAGAAAGATGCTTTTTCTCTCACATTGGGTTCGGTTGCCCATTGCCAATGGTTTTCATTGCTCCAAAAGATAGCATTTTTAAAAGCGGGTTCGTAGCCGGTTCGGTCTTTGTTCCATTGAATACTTCCGCCACAATGGTCAAAATGCAAATGCGTCATAAACACATCCGTAATATCATCGCGCTGAAAACCGTATTTTGCCAAGGATTTATCCAAAGAATGGCTTCCCCAAAGGGAATAATAGCCAAAAAATTTATCCGATTGTTTGTTGCCCATTCCGGTATCAATCAAAATCAACCGATTTCCGTCTTCAATCAGCAAACAACGGGCTGCAATGTCAATCAAATTGTTGTCGTCCGCAGGATTGGTTTTGTTCCAAATGGTTTTTGGCACCACGCCAAACATAGCGCCACCATCGAGTTTAAAATTTCCAGTTTCTATAGGGTATAGTTTCATAAATTTTATTTGAGTATAAAATTAATTTTTATTGGTATTAAAAATAAATATCATTCAAAAAAAACACCTATTTCTAAAATTTTAGAATAGGTGTTTTTTAAATAGTATGGTTTGAAGCTTATTCTTCGTCTTTTATTTTATTAAATAAATCGGTTAATTTTGAATTTTTAACAGATCTGAAAGAGTTAGTTTTTATCATTTTATTAATGTATGAAATTCTATCTTTTGTAACGGGGTGGGAGCTTAAAAATTCAGGGATTTCAATTTTATTTTCTGTTTGTAATTTTTTAAAAAGCCTCAGCATTCCCTCAGGGTTTACTCTGTTTTCTGTTACAATTTTTAATCCTTCAGCATCGGCTTCATGTTCGAATTCTCTAGAAAAAGAAAGGGATAGTAATGTGTTTACATTCTCTCCAAGCACCGCCATGATTCCATTAGCGTCCCCTAAAACAGTTGAAATAAACAGATAACCAGATAAGTTTCTACAAAGCATTTTCATAGAGTGTCTTTGGTTAATATGAGCAACCTCATGACCAATTAATCCTGCTAATTCTTCGTAATTGTCCATCAAGTTAATAATCCCAGTATATACTACAATTGTTCCGTCAGGAAGAGCAAACGCGTTTTCTATATTTGAATCGATAACAATAAAATGTAAAGGTCTACTGTTTTTCAACTTTAATTTTTTAGTAAACTCATTTAAATGATTGGTTTTTGATGAATCAACAGTACTTAACAGTGTGTTGTTTTCAAAAAACACACTTCCTAATTTTGTATCATAACTCTCTGGAATTAATATTGTTGATTTTTCTCCCGCCCATGGTATGACATATAAATAACACAATGCAATCAAACCAAGAATAAATAGAGAGATTCCAAAATGAATTTTTAAATCTAAATTTATCATTTTTTGATACCAGCCAATATGTCCATTAGATGCTAAAAAAGCTTTTATATTATCGATAAACGTTTTGTTTTCGATTTTTACAATCATTATTGGACTATCTCCATATTGGAGTTCAATCCAATCTTTTTTCTTAATGAAATTTATTTTTGTGACTTCCCAAGAATAAAAGCTTTCATGAGATTTAAAATGAAAAGTTTCTTTTTTAACATCAAAAATCAATATTATTTCTTGAGCAACAGAGGAAATTCCATCATAAAAAATAGCGGTTGTTTCAAGTGTCATTACATTACAAAATCTAAATCCAGGAAGTCGCTGATATCTTCTCCTGTTGCATCTTTGAAATCTTCTTCTGTTTGATTAATAGTGCCTAAGTCAATAGATCCCTCTAGCTCAATATTATCAAATAAATATTTCAAAGTTCTACTAACAGCCCATGCATATCCCAACCCAAGAGTAAATATAACCAGTAATAAATTTACTATTCCTAATTTTAAAAATCCTCCCCCAGTTACTGTTGAATTGAGATTGATTTCTTTTCCATCTTTGTTTAGAGTTAAATTGTCTATATAGTATTCAAAAAGATCTTTTTGCCACCAAAAAAGATAAATTCCAAGGGTAAAAATGGTTAAAAAATACCCTTTTAAATTGAGAACAAAATAGTCTGCACCGTCTCCGTTATATTCAAATTCAACATCTCCGAAACGAATATTGCTTAACACGTATTTTCTAACATTTATAGACATCCATGAACCATAAATACCGAATGTTATTATAGTCAAGAAAAGCCATTTTAAAAAATTCACGGTTAGCTCTTTCTTATTACCCCTATATCCAAATCGAATGCCACGCCAAGAAGTTCTAGACATTCTATATCTGTAAGATCCATGGATGGCTAAAGGGAAAATAGCCAAGAAGCCTAAATAAAATAAAAGAATTCCAATAACCGCAAGTTTTAAATATAGAAATAGAAACAGTAAACCATATAGTGTAAGAAAAATGAGAATAGCTTTAATAAAGCCTTTAAACATTTCTTTTCCTGTTCCATGAAAAGAAAAAGAGTCTCCATTTAGAGAAGTTGAATTATATAAAAATTGTAGTTTTTTTGCTTTGGCCCAAGGATAATAAAATCCCAGAGTAATAATAGTTAAAATCCAATTGACTATTGTTACCGCAAAAAAATCTTTACCACTTCCGTGAAATTCTAGTTTGTAAGTTTGGTTTTTTTCTGAAAGGTTTTCCATAATTGTAATAGTTTGGGGGTTGATTAATAAATAGTTAAAGGGTTATGATTACAAAACAGCCTATTGTATTGAAATATTAATAACAAAATACTGTCTACTATAATTTATAGTAAAAACAAATATATATATTTTTTCAATCACTGTATATTTTTAAGTATTTTAATACAAAAACAAAAAACAGCTAATGGTTTAATAAACAATCATGAAATTCTGTTTTAAACAATAGTTTTAAAACGAGGCCTTTGAGAGGTTAAACACGAATCAATTTTTTCTATGCTAACATTAGTTATAAAAATCCTATTGCGTATGGCAATTCCTTTAAAAGGTATTATCTTTGTCCTTTATTTAGAAAAAATAAAAATAACAACATTCAGCACATGATAAAAGTTTCAGATACTGCCAGCAAAAGGATCATCGATATGATGCGAGAAGACGGTTTTGATGCTACCCAAGATTACGTTCGAGTGGGCGTGAAAAGTGGTGGTTGTTCGGGCTTGTCTTATGAATTGAAATTCGACAAAGAACTCACCGAAAACGACAAAGTTTTTGAAGATAATAACGTGAAAATTGCCGTAGAGAAAAAATCATTTTTGTATTTAGCAGGAACGGTTTTGGAATTTTCAGGAGGATTAAACGGAAAAGGATTTGTGTTCAACAATCCCAACGCAAGCAGAACTTGTGGGTGTGGGGAATCTTTTTCTTTGTAAAACCATTCAATGGTTTCAACCCTTGTAAGGGTTAAACAATAAAAATTATGAGCAAATATACTGAAGACGATTTAAAAATTGAACTCGAAAACAAGGAGTACGAGTACGGGTTTTATACTGAACTTGATTCGGAGACCTTTCCTATTGGGTTAAATGAAGATATTGTACGCGCTATTTCTAAGAAAAAAGAAGAGCCACAATGGATGACCGATTGGCGTATTGAGGCGTTTCGTGCTTGGGAACAAATGGAAGAACCAGAATGGGCCAATGTTCATTATGAAAAACCCGATTTTCAAGCCATTTCGTATTATTCGGCACCCAAAAAAGTCGATCCAAACAAAACGCTAGACGATGTAGATCCGGAACTTTTAGCGATGTACAAAAAGTTAGGAATTTCTGTCGATGAGCAAAAAATGATGAATAATGTGGCGATGGATATTGTGGTGGATTCCGTTTCGGTAGCTACAACTTTCAAGAAAACATTGGCCGAAAAAGGCATCATTTTTATGAGTATTTCCGAAGCTATTCGCGAATACCCAGAATTAGTTCAAAAATATTTGGGCACCATAGTGCCACAAAAAGATAATTTTTATGCTGCTTTAAACTCAGCGGTATTTTCAGATGGTTCGTTCTGTTACATTCCAAAAGGAGTCAAATGCCCAATGGAATTATCCACTTATTTCCGAATTAATCAAGCAGGAACGGGTCAATTTGAACGCACGCTTTTAATTGCTGATGAAGGCAGTTATGTGAGTTACTTGGAAGGTTGTACAGCGCCAAGTCGTGACGAAAACCAATTGCACGCTGCAGTGGTAGAATTAATTGCGATGGAAGATGCTGAAATTAAATATTCTACGGTTCAAAACTGGTATCCTGGAAATAAGGAAGGAAAAGGCGGGGTTTTTAATTTTGTAACCAAAAGAGGTTTGTGCGAGAAAAACGCCAAAATTTCGTGGACACAGGTAGAAACGGGTTCGGCTGTAACGTGGAAATACCCTTCAGTTGTGTTGAAAGGAGATAATGCAGTGGGCGAATTTTATTCGATTGCCGTAACTAATAATTTCCAACAAGCAGACACAGGAACGAAGATGATTCATTTGGGTAAAAACACCAAATCGACGATTATTTCCAAAGGAATCTCAGCAGGAAAATCACAAAACAGTTACCGTGGATTGGTTCAAATTAGTGCTAGAGCCGATAACGCTCGTAACTTTTCTCAATGCGATTCGTTGTTGATGGGGAATAGTTGTGGAGCCCATACGTTTCCGTATATCGAAAGCAAAAATCCAACAGCTAAAATAGAACACGAAGCCACAACGAGTAAAATTGGCGAAGACCAAGTATTTTATTGCAATCAGCGTGGTATTCCAACCGAGAAAGCCATTGCCTTAATCGTAAACGGATTTAGCAAAGACGTTTTGAACAAGTTACCAATGGAATTTGCCGTTGAAGCACAAAAACTACTAGAAATTTCGCTTGAAGGAAGCGTCGGCTAATTTGAAAATGGGCTAATTTGAAAATTTGAAAATGGAAGTTAAAGAAAACGTAATTATTAAACTAACTTTTCAGTTTGCATTAGATGTAATAAAATATTCTGAAGGGCTACAGGAAGGTAAAAAGTTTGTAATTGCAAATCAACTTCTAAAATCAGGCACGTCGATTGGAGCTAATATTAGAGAAGCTCAAAATGCAGAAAGTAAAGCTGATTTTATACATAAATTTAAAATTGCAGCGAAAGAAATAGAAGAAACAATTTACTGGTTAGAACTCTGTAAATTTTCAAATAATTATCCCAATGTGGACGATTTAATAGAACAAGTTAATAATAATCAAGAATAGTAAATAAAATAATAATTACGTCTAAACAAAAGTAATTTAGGAATTTCCAAATTTCCAAATTAACTAATTTCCAAATTAATTATGTTACAAATAAAGAACTTACACGCTTCAATTGGCGATAAAGAAATACTAAAAGGAATCAATCTTGAAGTAAAAGCAGGAGAAGTACACGCTATCATGGGGCCAAACGGTGCCGGAAAAAGTACGTTGTCTTCGATTATTGCTGGAAACGAAAATTATGAAGTGACCGAAGGAAAAATCTTTTTGGACGGCGAAGACTTAGCAGACTTAGCACCCGAAGAAAGAGCGCACAAAGGTGTCTTCTTGTCATTTCAATATCCAGTAGAAATTCCAGGTGTTTCGGTAACTAATTTCATCAAAACAGCTATTAACGAAAAGCGTAAAGCCAACGGTCAAGAGGAGATGCCGGCTAACGAAATGCTGAAATTGATTCGTGAAAAATCGGAATTATTAGAAATGGACAGAAAGTTCTTGTCACGTTCTTTAAACGAAGGTTTTTCGGGTGGAGAAAAGAAACGTAACGAGATTTTTCAAATGGCAATGTTGGAACCTAAAATCGCTATTTTGGATGAAACCGATTCAGGTCTAGACATCGATGCGTTACGAATTGTAGCTAACGGTGTAAATAAATTGAAAAACGAAAACAACGCGGTTTTAGTAATTACGCACTACCAACGTTTGTTAGACTATATTGTTCCTGATTTTGTTCACGTTTTGATGGATGGAAAAATCGTAAAATCAGGTACCGCAGCATTGGCTTTGGAACTAGAAGAAAAAGGATACGACTGGATTAAGGAAGAGTTGGTTTAAAATGTTCTCAGTTTTCTGTTTTCCGTTTTTGTACGGACAACCAATAACTGACAACCGATAACTTTAAAAAATGGAATTAAAAGAAAAATTACTATCGTCTTTTATGGCTTTTGAAGAGCGCGTGGATGTTCAAACTGAACTTCATGATGTGCGTACTTTGGCTATAAAAAACTTTGAAGATAAAGGCTTCCCGACCAAGAAAGACGAAGCGTGGAAATACACTTCTTTGAATGCAATTCTAAAAAAAGATTTTAGCGTATTCCCAAAAAACGAAGTCACTATTGAGTTCAAGGACGTAAAAAAATACTTTTTGCACGAAATTGACACCTATAAAGTGGTGTTTATTGATGGTGTTTTTAGTTCGCATTTGTCTTCTACCACACACGACGGAATCGATGTTTGTTTGATGTCTTCGGCATTGACCAAACCAAAATACAAAATGGTGATTGACACTTACTTCAACCAAATTGCAAGCAAAGACGAATCGTTGACTTCTTTGAATACGGCTTTCGCCAATGAAGGAGCGTACATCAACATTCCGAAAAGCAAAGTGGCTGATAAACCAATTGAAATCATGTATTTTTCTACCGGTTCAGAAGCAGCGCTTTTGGTACAGCCAAGAAACTTGGTCATTGTGGGTGAGAATTCACATGTGCAAATCATCGAAAGACACCAATGTTTGAATGAAAATGCGGTGTTGACCAATTCGGTTACCGAGATTTTTGCCCAAAAAAGAGCTATTGTGGATTATTATAAAATCCAAAATGATGAGTTGGAAGCCAACTTAATTGACAACACTTACGTGTCTCAAAAACAAGAAAGCCACGTTTCAGTACAAACCTTCTCTTTTGGAGGAAATTTGACGAGAAACAACTTGAATTTTTATCATTTTGGCGAACGTTTGACAAGTACTTTAAACGGAATCACGATTATTGGCGACAAGCAACACGTGGATCATTATACGTTGGTGCATCACGCGCAACCGAATTGCGAAAGTTTTCAAGATTACAAAGGCATCTTTTCAGACCGTTCAACAGGAGTGTTCAATGGGAAAGTGTATGTGGAAAAAGAAGCGCAAAAAACGAATGCTTTCCAAAAAAGCAATAATATTTTGTTGAGCGATAAAGCAACGATTAATGCGAAGCCACAATTAGAGATTTTTGCTGATGATGTGAAATGTTCTCATGGATGTACGGTAGGGCAATTAGACGAAACGGCTTTGTTCTACATGCAACAACGCGGTATTCCAAAAAAAGAAGCCAAAGCCTTATTGATGTATGCGTTTTCTAATGCTGTAATTGAAAACATTAAAATCCCCGAATTGAAAAACCGAATCACCGCTATTATTGCCAATAAATTAGGCGTGAAGTTAGGATTTGATTTATAGTCATTTCAAGGAATGACCCTTTTCATAAATTACAAAGAGCGCAAATTTACATCTTGCGCTCTTTTTTTATTTCTAATAATGCCTTTTTAGCTTCAGGAGTTAAATCATAAGTTAATCTATTTTCTAATTCATTGTCTGATAAATTTTTAAATTCAATTTTGAATTTTTCAAACTTTGATTGACTTTCATTTAATTTTTCTTCTTCAGTACTAGAATTGAAACTTATAATTAAATCTAGTATTCTACTTTTATTATTATAAATAAATAAAACTAAAAAGAACAAAGGTATTAGTTCAAATTTTATGAAACCAATACTAAAAACAATTGAAAACGGCACAAAAGAAATAAGATTTAACACTCCCAAAAAGAGAATTAGACCTAGAGTATAATTTAAATATTTACGTGAAATAAAGTATAAAAAATAGCACAAAATAATAAAAGACAAACCCGTGTATAATTTGTAATTAAAAACCCATTTTTCAGAAAAACCCATTATTAAAAAAATAATTGATGTTATTGACATTGTTATTAATAGGTATAAATTTCTTTTCATATTTTTACTTTTTTATACTTCGTACAATTCCTCCGAGCAGCCCATTAAAATTAAACTCTGGGTCTTCTTTCAATCCCATACGTACTACAACTAAGTCGTGACTTGGAAAAATGGCAACCATCTGTCCTTGAAAACCACTGGCAAAATACAAATCTTTAGGCGCATCAGGAAAACGCCCGCCCGCATTCAGCCAAAATTGCCCTCCATATTGTCCGTTTGAAGTGTTGGTAGGCGTGGCCACATATTTTGCCCAATTGGGCTTAAAAAGTTGTTCTCCGTTCCAATTTCCTTGGTGCAAATACAACAATCCAAACTTCGCCCAATCACGCGTGGTAGCCCATCCATAAGACGAACCCACATAATTGCCCATCATATCGGTTTCGACCAGCATCGAGTGCATTCCTATTTTATCAATCAATGCCGAATACCAAAAATCGAGATATTCTTGATGGGTTCTAAACTGTTTTCTCAAAATTCCGGATAGCAAATTAGTAGTTCCTGAAGAATAGTACCAATGGGTATTGGGCTGGAAAGCCAATGGTTTTTCGAGTTGCGAACGCGTCATGTCTTCGGCTTGAAAAAGCATTTTAGTCACATCGGATATGGCGCCGTAATTTTCTTCCCATTCTAAACCGGAGTTCATGTGCAACAAATCGTTGGTGGTGATTTTTTTGCGCGCATCGTTTGCCCATTCGGAGATAGGAGCGGGTTGGTAAATGTTGTATTTCCCTTGTTTTTCTAAAATCCCGAACAGGGTAGCAGTAATACTTTTTGTCATGGACCACCCCAATAGTTTACTGTTTTTGTCAAAACCCGTGTCGTATTTCTCAGCAATAATCTTGTCTTTGTAAATCACAATTACTGAGCGGGTGCGCTTGTTTTTCTGTCCTTTTTTGTCAAAAGCGTTGGCTACCGTTCGGTTCAATTGGTCGTAATCAATGTTGGAAAACACCCTGTCTTGTTGCTCCGCATCGCCATACGGATACACCAAACGAGCCTTTGACGAAGTTCTTTTAGGAATCAAATACGGTTTTGAAGTATCAAAGTTATCGTTGATGAGCGTGGCGCCCAAACCTTCGCGATAAATTGCTTTGCGTTCTTTTACACCATTGACCGAAGCGGTAGCGAATAAACC
>JACCDM011805790.1_pt1 | contig 36746 bp, 41 predicted proteins | sample 7445851 | NCBI WGS metagenome assembly JACCDM01 (sample SAMN15323438, study PRJNA562643) | freshwater metagenome | isolation source: river surface water | place: USA:Blue River Watershed | collected 2017-08-16
GAACATCGTCATCGAAGTCGATGAAGACGTGGATAAGGAGTACCTTCTGTCCAGCACAGTCAAGGGTGAGGACCAGCATTACGTTTTCTTGGATGAGGATCTTGGCGTCAGCATCAAACCGGTCAAGATGAGTACGCTGGTGCGCATCTCAGTCAAGTACAAAGCCATCGATGAAAACGAGGCCAAGAAATGGCGAAACGACATCTCGACGCGTTTTGCCGACGCTCGCGACATCAACATCCATACGCTTGAGTACGCATGGCATCTCCCCGATTCGTACATGGCGCTACTCAAGGAAATTCACCGGCTCAGAGAGAATCAAGCCGGTTACGGCGAACCATTCGATCGCTGGTTTGGCATGCGCAGCAGCAATCGCATCAGCTATGTCACCAACCAGGCTGGAAGTCGCGGATTCTGGGCGGTCTCGGAGATCCAAAGCCCTGTTCAAGGACAGTTCGATTTCGAAGGTGTGCCGTCCAAAGCGGAGCGTGAGGACGAACCCAATCTTTGGGTGGTTTCTTTCGACTATGTCTTTCGCTACGACAAACCTGTTGAGGCTGTGATGCGGTACCCGCTGATCGTCCATCAGCAGTTGTTGGACAAAGCGTTCCGACCAGACACGAGCGTCTACAGTTTGCAAAACACTTGGCTGAACTACTCCAAGGCGCAGGGGGCGACGGCTAAGTTCCGCGTCGATGTCCGAGACCTCACCTACCGCAGCAATCGCGGTCTGACGATCCCCGAGTTCGACGTGTTCCTGCCGGCCTCCGTGCCAGCTGCTACGGCAAACGTCGCCACCATCTTGACCACAATCGAGAACGACAACAAGCGTTACCTGCTCGACATCAACGAGTTGGGCGACTACAATCTGGTCAAAGTGGTTTTGGACTTCATCATTCAAAGCGAGCGCACATTCATCACCAAGCCTTACCAGAGCGTGGTTCAGTTGCACCTGTACGCGGGCTCCAGGATCGTCAATCAGGAGCAGCTGGTCATGGACGCGACCGGCAAAGTCTCGACCATCGGTGATCTGGACATGCGAAAGGTTTACCACCTCCGACTCAGTCTGGTCACAGACTTGTCGTACTTGCCCGATGCTGCTCTGCGCAGACTCAAAGCCAACCCTGAAGCCGCCGCTCCGCTGATCAAAGCGATCATCATGAGTTTGAGCAACGAGACGACAAAAACCGCCATGCTCAGGACGAAGCTGGCGAAAGAATGGCTGGCGGGCCTCGGTCTCAAATACGACGGCAACAACGTGGTGCCCGGTCAACCTAGCGCCAATCTTCGAGGCGCCAGTGGTTTTATCTGGGGGCTGTTTCAAACCCTGTTCGTTCGCGCGCAAAAGTCGTGATCAAGAAAGAAGAGAATGCCAATTCCAACCGAACCGAGCAAATCGCCGATCATCTCTCCCACGCCTGAGGCCAACCTACCAAGCCCAGTCTCGTCGGTGAGGATCGCCGAGCCCAACTACAAGGATGTAGCTGTCGACACTCGCTGGAGTCCGATTCAGTCCCTGATGACGCACATCGAGGGAGCCAACTGGGTCGTCACCTATTACTCGCAAGTCATCGACACCGACAGCCAGCTCTCTCCTCAGGCGCCGACAACCTCTGCGGTTTACCAGCAGTACACGCGCATTCGCGATCTCAAACTCAAGGTGACATCTGCTCTCGAAGAAGAGCAAGATGAAGAAACCAAGACGATGAAGATGCGTGGCAATGCCGTCGTTTTTGCAGGCGTGACGCCCAACGAGGGCGACATGTTTTCAGCAGACATCGGAATGAGTCGCGTCGGCGTCTTCCTTGTCAAATCCAGCCGCAAGAAATCCATCTTCAAGGAATCGGCCTACGAGATCGAGTATGAGTTTTCGTCGACCGATCAGCACTACATCGACGACTTGGAAGCCAAGACCGTCAAAGAGCTGGTTTTCGTTGAAGACTACCTCAATCGAGGAGCAGAGCCTGTAATTCTCGAAGAAGAAGCAGTCCTGGTCACCCAGGTGCAAGCATGTTTGCTTCGTTACGGCAATCGCTTCTTTGACAACTTCTTCAGCAACGAGTTCAAAACCTACGTGCTGCCGGGTCAGAGCCACAGCGTGTACGACCCATTCGTCACCGAGTTCATCTCACGCCACTTCACCACGCAAGACTCGATGTCGCTGATGTTGCTGCGCAAGCCGAATTTCGGCGATGACACAGCCATCGAGCAGCATTCCTTCTGGGACGCCTTGGACCAGCGAGACATTCACCTGCTCAAGAACGGGTTCACGAAAACCAAACTCGTGTCTTCTCTGGCGTTTCGTGGCGGCTCTGTCTACAACAGCGTTCGCTACACCGGCATCAACCTTTGCGTGTATCCCGCCGATCCACGCATCGGCGTTCGAGGCTTGACCTCCGCAATGCTCAAAGAAGCCAGTGCGGACACGATAGACGACACCACCCCACATACGTTCTACAACGGGGTGCCCGCGCCCGCCGTTGGAGACGATTCGGCGATCAACCGAATCTTCCCGGAAGACAACAAGATCAACATGCTGCCCCCTGGCACGGTCGATGCGCAGCAAACCGTGCCACTGCGCAAGGTCACGCATGATGCGTTCTACGTCTTCAGCGAAGACTTCTATACCGGCGCAGCCGGTATGAGTGTTTTCGAATCGACCGTTCGGGATTTCATCCTGGGTAACTCGATCGATATCAAACATTTGGTGAAGTCAGAAAAGCTCTGCGACCGATGGGGCGCGCTCGAGCAATTCTACTACATCCCGATCATCATGTTCATCCTGCGCTCCTACCTACAGGACCACAAACTGTGAAGACAGACAACGTAGAGCGATACAACCTCATCGAACAAAAGCGCCGCCTCGGCGAGCCTATCTGGACCGACCTGTTCTTAGTCCGCATGGCTTATCGCGACACGTTGGGTGAGGACCATATCCGGGAATTCGGTATGCCGACAACCGGTGTTGCCGAGCTGGACAAGGAAATACGCAACGAGAAGATCACCTGCATGATCACCATCGATGCCATGGCCGAGCATTTCCGTGCCGGCCGGGTCGTGGTGGTGGCGCGCTATGTTGATCTCGAAGTGATCTATGACATCATCGATCGCTACCTGGAGTGTTGGGCCAAATTGCTGCACGGCGCCCTCAATCTTGGCGATGCCCCCATCGATGACTTACTGCTGCTGGACGCCATGGCTGCCCAGCTGTACGAGCATTCGAAAACCTTCGGCGGCGTCAAACTCAAACAGAAATCCAAGATCGACGGATTCTTCGGCTCCAAGCTGATGAATTTCTCCAGGGAAGCCCTCATGGGTATCGAGCCAGAGCCGCAGGCAAGCCCTCAAGCCGATACTCACCAAAGCTACGCGCCCTTGTTCATGAAACACCTCAAACCCAAACAAGACACAACCATCGATCCCAATGAAGTGGTCGAGGGACGTCGGAGGCATTCGTGGAAATAGATCAAACGCCAATGTACCAGGAGGCCTCCGAAATCATGGCCTCCGGTAGAACGACAGCCAATTACGGATGGCGAGCACGTCTTAAATGCGGAGATGAAGAGCTCACCCCGCTTTTCGTTCAAGCTGTCAACAGCGGCCGCAACTACTTACAGGACCTCAGTGAGGTCTCGACCGCAACCCTTTTGTTCGGTTTGGGCGATTACGCTCGCGTCATCTACCCAAACCGAACACGACTCGAACTCGTTTTGGTGCGTGTGCCTTTCGAGGAGAAAGGCTCTTCGGTCGAAGTCGAAGATGACTTGTTGACGCAAACGTACACTTGTTTCCTGCTGGGCTCGGCTGCGTCCCCCGTAGTGGCTCAGGGCGCTGAAGCCAACGACCGAGAAGCACTCAACAACACTCAGATCGTCGATGTTCATCTGCAACTGCTGACCAAGCCTGTGGAATTGCTGCGAACGATCATGGTGGGTGGACCTCACCGATCTACCAGGGTGGAAGACGTTGTCAAAACGTTAATCACCAACGGTATGCGAAGCATCGGTAAAGACGAGTCGAAGACGATGGCTGGCGTGGACATGGTGCCTGCCGACAACAAAGACATCAAAGGGCACGTTGTCATAACCCAAGGCACGCAACTTGTCGACGTACCAGACCTGATTCAAAAACGCTACGGCATTTACTCCTCCGGATTGGGATCGTTCATCCAGAACAAAAACTGGTACATCTTTCCAACATACAACACCGCCCTGTATTCTTCCAGAAAGAAGACGGCAACTGCGCTGGTGCTGCCAAAGCGAAAGTTCAACGGCATTGAGCGGACATTCACAAACACCGTCGACACCTTGACCATTTTGGTCGCCGGTGAGACGATGTTCAAGGATGATGCTGGTACCAATTTCGCAAACGGTGGTAACGGGGTGCGTTTTGCCGACGCAACTCGTTTGTTTGAAGACGCTGTTCCAGGTGGGACACATAGTGCAACATTCAAACGAGGCAATGCAAACTCGGAATTCAGAATCGCCGAGGGGCCCAATGGGATCGACCTGGCGGCTCTGAGTGGTAATCGAATCACGGCCAATCCGTTCGCCGAAATGAGCAGGCTGGCAGCCAGTAACGGCGGCATCATTCGCCTGACGTGGCAGCACTGCGACATCGAACTGCTTACGCCCGGGATGCCGTTCAAGGTCATCTACTCCGACAGCAGTGAGATCAAGACCGTTTACGGTGTACTTCAATCGGTGAAGTACGTCAGCCATCGAGTCTCCGGATTCGGCTCGGATCGTTTCCTCAACCAAGCGGTGCTTGACGTGTTCGTCAATGAGCAAGTCACCCAGATTGAAGGGTAAAAGCATAAGAGGTGGGTACCCACCTCTTATGCTGTTTTTTATCGATAGCTGGTTTGGTATGATTAACCTACAAATCGAGTGACTGAAAAATGAAACAATACGCAGGCATGTTTGTGGTGGTAGATGGGATGGACGGTAGTGGTAAATCCACTGTCGTCGAGATGCTGCAAAAAGAACTGCAGTACCAACTGGTCGATGTGGTCAAAACCCGAGAGATTGGTGGGACACCGATTGCTGAGGAGCTTCGGCGTCTGTGCTTTCAAACCAGAGAAAATGAGCCGCTTGGTGCGGAAGCGCAAACGCTGATGTCGTTTGCTGCTCGGCTTCAACATACCGAACAAGTTATCCAACCCGCCTTGGAGCGCGGTCAGTTCGTTGTCTGCGATCGCTACTCCTCCTCCACGCGCGTTTATCAAGGAATCTTGCGTAAACAGAAACCCCTGGTGCAGGCGCTGGAGCAGGATTTCCTCGCTGCTGGCAAGATCCTCAGTCCGGATCTCTACGTGTTCCTCAACATCGATCCGATCAAAGCCTACCAGCGCGGCGCTGCAAGAACAGGGCTTGATAATGACGCCTTCAAAAAAGGCGAGCAGCAAGCTCGCGTCATCCACTCAGCTTACGAGGTGGTTTTCGCGAAGATTCGAAGAGAGCACAAATCTCCAGTCCTTGAAATCGACACCACGCGCCCGATGGATGAAGTGGCCGCAATCGTCAAGGACCTCGCCAAAGCCATCATTTCACTGTCGGCCATCAAAGACCAACACGTACTCATTCAGCGCCACATGGACATCAATCGCACGAAGTTGTGACATTCTGTGTGGAGGTAACTTGAAATGAACTTGCAAAGCATCTCGGCGCTTTTGGAAGCGCTGCAGTCCCTGGTCAAAACGGTGGGCGGCGTGAGCGTCGACGTCAAGGACAAGGCCGTTGAAATCGCCGACGAGAAACTCATCGAAGAATGGCGCGTGTCCTACAAGGCACTGTCCATGATCGGCATGAGCGTGGCCGTTTTCGTCAATGTGGTTTACTCCAACTTGCCGGAACGCTTCCAGAACTCGCTGTCCGATTCAGACATTCGCTACATCACGATCGGCATCATCTGCGCATCCATCGTGGGTCGCCTGTGGAAACAGAACCTCAAAGGCACCCCCGAGACGACCGTCGTCGAAGAAGTCAAACCTCAGGAATGAGCAGTGGAGGGTTCGCCCTCCACTTATGCTGCGAATCATTTGAAACAACAATAAGCGCATCATGTTCTCCTCCATCAAACGCCTGATCGGCAGCATCAGCATTGAGCACTTTGCTGGTAAAATCAAAGTGGATGGCGTCCCAGCTGACGTCATCGCCAACGACATTCGAAAAATTTGGAAGACGTCTCGGATCGAGAACAACCTGTTCGTTCGCATCGACAAGAACAGCTTTGTCTTCTACGAGTTTTTTGCCGTCGAAATCGTATACGCCATCGACAGGATCTTGTCCTCGCCTCGGATGCGTACTTCCAGACGCACGCTGACCAACATCCGCGAGAAGCTGATGCAGGAGACATGGCTTTCGCGGCGCAATGTGCCGCACGCCAACATCCTGGATCGCTCGATGTTGCAGAACTTCGTCTTTCAACCAACGCCCGATCAGAAGGAGCTCTTCGATCGATTCGAGCGTCTTGTGTACGACAACCGGCTGACGGGGTTTTTGGTAGCCGGCGCAGCGGGCTCCGGCAAGACCTACATGGGTCTTGCTCTTGCAGACATGCTACATGCCGACGTGGTCTTGGTGTGCGCGCCCAGTAACGCGCTGTATGAGGTCTGGGAGGACACCATCAAAACCAAGATGCTCTCGCCTGGTAAGGTGTGGATCAGCAAAGACAACAAGCCCATGGAGGGCGATGAGAAGTACATCGTCTTTCACTACGAGTACCTGAAGAACGTCCTGGCGTCGATGGACAAATTCAAACGCGGGCGAGTGGTGCTGCTTTTGGATGAAAGCCATAACTTCAACGAAGTCAAGTCCATTCGTTCAGACCTGCTGGTGCAGCTCAGCAAGCACGCACTTTTCACGGTGTGGATGTCCGGCACACCAATCAAGGCACTGACCTCTGAAGCAATCCCATTCATTCGCTGCATCGACCCCCTGTTCACGCCTGAAGTCGAAGAAGCATTCAAGGGTATCTTTGGCGTTAGCTCTCAGCGAGCTAACGACATGCTCAACAACCGACTCAATGGGATGGCGCATTTTATCCCTAAGAGCGCGCTGGGTCTGCCGGACCCCATCATCGAAACGCTCTCGATCAAGATCCCTAACGGCAGCTATTACACGCTCGATGCCATTCGGGCGCGAATGAAGTCGTACTACGAGCAGCAGATGGCGTTCTACGAGAAGAACATGAAGGAGTACGAAGACTACTTCTACGGTGTTCTGAAGCAGCACGAATCGACGCTCAGAACCTTCGAACAAAGGAAGGACTACGAGAAGTATCGACAGTGCTTGCCGCTGGTCATTCAGTATCGCGGCGATGCCATGTTCGTCAAGGACGAGATGGTTTACTGCAATCGATACGAGAAAAGCGTCATCATGCCGCAACTCTCGCCTCAAGATAAAAACCGCTTCAAGAGCACCAAAACGATTGTCAAGTACGTTAACTTGAAGGTCATGGGTGAGTGCCTCGGACGAATCGTCGGCAGGGCGCGTGTGGAAGCGCACGTCGAGCTGGCCAAGCACTTCAACTACGTTCAGGTGATTGAGGCCGGCGTGAAGAAAACGGTGGTCTTCACCGCGTACGTAGAGGTGCTTGAGGCGACCAGAGCCGTGATGAAGGAGTTAGGCCTGAAGTCAGAATACGTCTACGGGGCCACCAACAAAAACATCGATGCGATTCTGGAGCGGTTCAAGACAGACGAGGACATCAATCCGTTGTTTGCGACGTACGCTTCGCTATCAACAGCCATACCTCTTCTGAGCGCCAACGTACTGGTGATGATCGATGCGCCTTATCGCGACCATTCGCTGCAGCAAACCATCTCGCGAATTCATCGACGAGGCCAAGACGAGCAGTGCTACGTGTTCATGACTACCATGGAAACGGGCGGGCAACCTAACATCACGACGCGCACCATCGACATCCTGTCCTGGAGCCAACAACAGGTGGCTAGCATCACTGGGCTGAAGTCGCCATATGAACTCAGTGCTGAGGAAACCGAGCCAAACGCGAGCATGGAGTCGCTGAGTTTGTCTCTAGAAGGTCTAGACGCAGGCACTAGCGAACCAGCTTTCCACGGGTGGTGATAGCATAAAAGGTGGGGTGCCCCACCTTTTATGCTGCGAATCATCTGACTTAGTCCAGGAGAGGCAAAATGTCAGAGTTCGATTGGGTGCCTCCTCGGTGGTTTTTCAAGGGCGTGTCTAAGGACATAAAAGACCGGTTGTCTAGCCGCCCGGTGAAAACTAAAGTGAAAGTTGCCACCCCACGCAACTTGTTCACACCAGCCCAAACACAAGAAGAGCAACTGCCGTGTTTGGACGCGTTCGTGTCCAAACTAAAACAAGACAGCGATTCGGCTAAACAGCTGCTGTCTGAATTCGGCCTAGATGGAATCAGTAAGGAGAAGAATCCGTGATTGATCTTTCGGCAAACTCGGTGGACCACGTCGTGGTTCAAGAGGCCTTGGAGCTTGCAGGTGATGCCGGCGATGGTTTCATCGCTATCGCCGACAAGCTCTTCTACGACAAAGACTTCCAACTCTGGAGACTTGGGGTTGGAGCTACCATGACCAAGATGACGCTCGGTATCGACTACCGCTTCGTCTTCAAAGTGCCCATCTTTCGCAGCCAAGACACGGTCTACTCGGCCTATGCCGGTGTTGAGATTCTAACCGCCAATCAAGGCAGTCAATACCTGAGCACGTACCGATCGGTCGGCGCCGCTGCCGGCGTCAACAAGGCGGAATTGGTCCAATTCCATCAGTCCAACTCTGAGACGGAGCGAGTTAATTTCCTGGGGCTGTTAACGCCCAGCGGAGCCGTTCCCGATGCTTTGCGCCTACAGAAACAAGGACTGGTGCTTCAACCGACACTCATCGCCTACTCCTCGGCAATCGGCGCGGCCGAGAAAGCAGCCCACGAGCTGAACTTCTCCGAAATCGAAATTGTGCAGACCGGCACAACAGAGGTGGTAGACGCCTCCTCTTCTCAAAAAGGCGTCATCAAACTTGCCGGTGACCTCGAAGGCTCGGCTGACGTTCCGCGTGTCAAAGGACTTGCGGATAAACTCGATACCGCACAAGCCGCGCAGCTGTACCTGACGCGACCAAACGCCGATCAGCTTTATGCGACAGAGTTGCAAGGTCAAATCGCCATGGCTGCTTTGCCGGCCTCAGAAGCTCCCGATGTCGTACAGCAAGTGGGGGATGCTCGATACGTGCGAAGCGTCAACGGTCTGACTCCTGATCAAAACGGCAACGTTACAGTTTCCGGAGGAGGTGGATCTGGTGGCGGAATCGATGGCGGTATCTTTTAACTCAGATTGAGGAATTCAAAAATGGTGCGACGCACACAAACTCGCTCGACTACCACGAAAACAGCCCCGGACTCGTCCGACGTGCTGGACCGGGAGATGGCCTACTCGTTCGTGAGCAGGCAGCTGTTCATCAAGAATCCGGAAACCGGCAGCATGGACGTCATTGGCGGCGCTGCTTTTGTCGACAACGTCAACGCTTTGATGGGTAGCGTCAATCGCAACCCGGTCGCTCAGGCCGTCAGCCAATCGATCCAAGACACCGCAGCATCGGTGAACTTCAATGTGCTGGCAACAGCCAGCGATCCTGACGGGGACGCCATCAGCGTCAGCAGCATCTCGTACAACGGAGTCGCGCGAACGGTCGGCGCGTCCTTCGCAGCCACCTACGGCAACTTCATCATCAACTCAAACGGTACGGGTACGTTCACGCCAAACGCGGCAGCTCGCGCCCTCAACGCCGCCCAGGTGATGCAGGAGGTTTTCACCTACCGTTTGTCGGACTCCCGCAATGGGTTGTCTAACAACTCAGCCATCACCATTACCGTCAATGGCACCAATCAAGCGCCTGTTCTGGTGCCTGATGGCGGCTCCATTCCGACGGGCCAGGCAACGACGGGCAACATCCTCACGAATGACTCCGACCCGGAGAACCAGACCCTCTCCGTCACTCAGTTCAGCATCGGCGGTATCGTGTACCAAGCCGGTCAAACGGCAGTGGTGGCTGGCCAATACGAGTCGGTGACTGTTGGGAGTAATGGCGCGTACTCCGTGACGCCGGACTCTCAAGCTGTGGGGGCGTTGCCCGTAATCACCTGCACGGTCAGCGATGGCACCAACACCAGCACGTCACTGCTGACGTTCGCAGTTCAATCGTCGGCAGTGAGTTATGCCGACACCATCGCATGGTTCAAACAGTATCGCGATGGTCTGGTGCAACCTGACGTATCCAGGATTGCACCGAATCCGGTGACTGGCCGCTCACAGGCTCTTTTCAACATCAGCGAGCCGGTTCAGCCTTGGGACTATAAGGCCAAATTCCCGTCGCGTATCGGCGTCGATGCCGCCAACTTGGATTTCCGCGTTGGTCCAGGCATGGAATACACGGAACTCAATCAGGTTCCCTGGCTGCACCTCAGGCCGGGTGATCGCGTGTTCGTCTATCACAGGGCCACGCCATACAAGCACGTGATTCCCGTTCATGTTCGCGGCGACGCACTGCGTTGGATCGAAATCATCGGCGTACGTGACCCGGCAACCGGCGCGATGCCTGTTCTGGACGGGGCGAACGCGATTGAGGACGGTAACGTCTGCAAGTTCAATGGCACGCACAACAGCATGGGCATGATTCACGTCATCCAGCCAATCGGCTTAAGCGACATGGCTTACAAGCCCGGATACATTCACGTTCATGGTTTCGAATTCCGAAACACCAATGCGGGCGGATCGCTGACTCGCTACGACGGCGCAGCATCGACATGGGGTACCTTGGCAACCGGCATCAAGGTCATGGGCTGTGATGGCTTCACGGTTTCCGGCTGTCACTTCCACGACAATACGGTTGGTATGTTTGCCAACAGTGTCGAGGGCGCAGGCGAACGCTTCATGACACGCCGCTTACACGTTCTGTTCAATTACTTCGTGGATAACGGAGATGTTAACAGCCCCAGTACGCACAACGCGTACAACGAGACTGTCGGCGCGATTTACGAATTCAACTACTTCGATCATAATCGCAGCGGTAACTGGGGCGATCTGATCAAGGAGCGCTCGAGCGGCCAGGTCTTCCGTTACAACCATTTCCACAATCTCTACAACGAAAACTCCATTTCGCTGCGAGACCCTGAAGGGCATGCCAACAGCGGCCTCACCGAACTGGATGTATTCGGGCGAGTGATGTCCAAAGACTCCTACGTCTACGGCAACACCTTCTACGTCGAGACTCCGTACTCCACAGTGGTGGCGCATGGCGACGGTTACTACTCGTTGGATAATCGCGAAATCCGGGGCGGTGGAACGGTCTACTTCTACAGCAACCGGGTGGCTACTCGCGTCGACCCAACCTCAGGATGGTTCGCCGGCCAGTACTACGACCGAATTGGTCCTACTCTGTTCGAGTTCTGGAACAACCGAGAAATCACCACAGTCACGGCGATCAACAACCTGCTGTACGCCGAGAAGAAAACGCCGACCGGACAACTCGGTGAGCTGTCGATGTTCATGTTCACCGGCGTTCCTGTGGACTGGCAAAGCAATTTCGCGCACAATGTCAAGCCGCGGTTCTTCTTTGACGGTACGCCAACGGTGTCCGACAGCACTCGATATCGAGGCACCATCAGCTCTGCAACCATGCAGAGCTTGAACCTGACCAACGTCAATGACGATCCGGGCTTCATCTCTCTCAGCACAGGCGTTGTTGACTTGAAACCCAACAGCCCTTTCTACGGGCTGACAGCACCTCTGCCGGCCGCAGTGATCCAGCGAGGGCTGATTCCGGAAGGCGAGCCGGTTTCTCACCCTTACGGGGAAAAGCCGGCACCGGTGGTCCTGACTCCTGCGAGCATTACGGGTAGCGGTTTGGCTGGTGCCACATATACCGGGGTTCCAGCTGACTTCTCCCCGTATCCGAACGAGTCGACATATCAGTGGTATGTCAATTCCGGATCAGGCTTGTCGCCAATTCAAGGCGAGACAAGTCTGACTTATCAGTCACTGTCTGGTCAAGTCGGATACGACCTGGTTTTCGAACATACGGCCGTAACAGATGGCGGGACTACGGTTTCGCGCTCCGACGCGCTGAGGCTCGCGTCGCCGACAACGCCCATCGTTTCCACCAACCCAACGTTGGCTGGCTCAGGTCAGTGGGGTTTTGCCGTGAACACGAACAATGGGGCGTGGTCCAACAACCCGACCATCTTCTCGTACAAATGGCAGACCGATCAAAGCGGTAGCTGGGTCGACATTGCTAGCGCGACCAGTGCGACATACACGCCACCACAAGCACTCATGGGTGCGCGTATCCGCAGCGTCGTGCGCGCTGAGAATGCCGGCGGTGAGTTCGGCATCGCCTACTCCGCTGCGCTGACCATCACACAACAGGTCAACGACCCTGACGGCTCGGGCAAGTTCGAGTTCTTGGGGGCGGTGGATACGACGCTGCAATCTCTGAGTGCGAAATGGAAAGGTATCGAGACGCAAGGCTACGTTCCGTCGACGTACTACTTCTGCAACGGCAGTGGTAGTCTCACCGGCGGCAACACCGCTCGCTGGAACGGTGGCATCACCTTCTACGAGAACGGACAGGCCGACGATGTCAGTGTTGAGATCCGAGGCGAAATCCCAACCGAAGGCGAGCTCAAGGCCGCGCTGCGTCAAACACTCACGCAGTACGGTTACGTCTTCCAGATTGAGCCAACCTCCATCAAGGTTCACAGGCAGAACGGGGGAGTTAACGGTCGGGACGAGGTGGCTTCATACCCACACAGCCTGACCGGTCAGATCACCATGCGGGTGGTTCCTACCGGCGGCGTAGGCACCGGCACTTTTGAGGTGTATCTCAACGGTAGTCTGCACGCCACCTATACGGACCCCAGTCCAATGACCGGTGGTTATCCAGGCTTGGGGATTTGGCCGGGCTCGGACTTCGCCACAACGCCCGCGTTGATGGATTACTGGACCGACAACCCTCAATGATGAGGTGAAAGCATATGGGGTGGCCAGGCCACCCCATATGCTGCAAATCATCTGAATCCTAGAGAGGAACACCATGCGGTTTGATCCGACCGGTTTTCTACCAGAAAACCTGATTTCGATGGAAACGATGAGCGTTGCGGGTAACGCGACTGACGGCTACATTGCTTTCCCACAAAACATCTTCTACGAACACGATTTCCAGTTGTTTGAGACGACGCAAAGCGATGGCACCATTCAGATGGAACGCGGTGTTGACTACAAGCTCGTCTTCGTCGTGCCCGGTTTTCGAAATCGAGACACGCGGTATGCGGCGTATGCTGCCGTAGAAATCATCAACAAAAAACCGAACGCCACATACAGGACGTCTTATCGAGCTTTGGGCGCGTCCATGACGGTGGATATCGCTGAAACAAGGCGCTTCTTCCTAGACAATGATGAAAGCACCACGGACTTCTTTGGTCTTCTCATCAACAACGCCTATGTCCCTGACGCAGAACGTTTGATTGACCCAACGCTCATGGCTAGTGGCGTGCTAATCGGCTACAAGTCGGTGATCGGAGCCATGGAGGCATCAGCTCGAAAACTCAGTGCAGCCACACAAGAAAATGGAACATCCACCGGCACCGCAGACGTTGCCGACGCCACTGCCACGAGCAAAGGCATACTGCAGCTCGCTGGAGATTTGACCGGTACGTCCGACCGCCCTCGCGTCGTAGGCCTGGCTGATAAGCTTGACGCGGATGAAGCCGACAACTTGTATGCCAAGAAAACCGACGTTCACGTAACAATCAACGGCCAGACAGCCGCCAACTTTAACCTGACGGCCCAGGACCTTTCCGCTTACACAAGCATCCAGGTCGACCAACTACTCGATGGAATTCGCCAGTCCATCACCGCTTTGCAGAACGTCATTGTCACCTCTGTCAATGACCAACTGCCTGACGAGGACGGCAACGTCACGATCATCATTGACGATGGTCAGGCTGGCGATGGCGGTAACTTCTAAGGAACATCATGGCAGAACCAGATCGCTATCAGTTGCGAACAACGCTGACAAAACCATCTCCTGAACCAGACGACTTGGTACTTCGAGAACTGGCCTTCTCAACCGCCACCAAGCGCCTGTTCTACAAAGACCCGGTCACCAGCGAGATTTACCCGATTGCGGGTAAAGAGTTGTTTGATCTGATCGGACAACTCAACCGCCTGCCTAGCAGTCCTGACATCTCAGTATCTGCCGTGGACACAGCGCGCGTGTTGTCTGGTAACCTAATTGCTCAGGCGACCGACCCGGATGGCGACACTGTCATCCTGACGAACATCACTTACGCCGGGGTCGAATACTCGCCAGGTACGCAAGTGCCTACTTCTCACGGTACACTGACCTTCACGCAGGCAGGTCAGTGGAGTTTCCAGATGAACGACGCCGCGTACGCTTTGACGAACGGTCAAAGCGCCACGGTGAACTTCGCTTTCCGACTCAGGGATTCTCGAGGCGGTGTCTCGGCGGGAATCCCGTTCACGGTCAACATCACCGGCACGAATCAGGGTCCAGTTGCAGGTCAGGACGCCATCTCAATCCCGCCCGGCCAAGTTACCACCGGCAATCTGCTCAGCAATGACGTAGATTACGAAGGTGAGACCATGACGATCTTGAGGTGGTCTGTCAGCGGTGACCCGCTGGTGCACCTGCCGGGTCAGACCGTACCGCTGGGGGCCGCCGGATCGATGACGCTGTCCGCGAACGGAGACTTCAGCGTTTCTCTGACGCCGGAGTACTACGATCTCATTCCGCGCGTCACGTATGTCGTCAGCGACGGCACAACCGAGCAAGAAACTTCGGTTGTGCTTGTGGCTCTGAAGCCTGCGCCTACGGCAGCTGAGACACGAGCATGGTTCGCGAAGTACCGCAATGGCGAGATCGTGCCGACCAACATCGCGCCCAACCCTTTGGTTGGGCGCACCAACCCAACATTCTCGCCGGTGGAGAATGTTCAAACGTGGAACTATTCGTGTCCTTTGCCCGACCATATCGGCGCCGACCTGACGTCGTATGACTTCCGTGTTGGCCCCGGTATGGAATACACCGAGATCAACCAGGTACCATGGCTCAACCTCAGACCTGGTGACCGAGTGTTCATCTACTGGCGAGAGCAGCCCTACAAACATGTGATTCCTCTGCACGTGCGAGGAGACCTGGTTCGATGGATTGAGGTGATCGGTGTTCGCGATCCGGTCACCGGAGCCATGCCTATCATCGATGGCGATGGTGCCATTGAAGATCCCACGCATTGCAAGTTCAACGACACGCACACAAGCGCCGGTATGGTGCACGTGATCCTGCCTTTAGGGTTGGCGCCGACAACCTATCGGCCGGGCTACATCCACATTCACGGACTGGAAATCAGGAATGCGTGGTATGGAAAACCCATCACGCGCTTTAACGGCACTGTGACCACCTGGGGTAACTTTGCCGGCGGCATCAAAGTCATGGGTGGTGACCACATCACCATCTCTGGATGTAAGATCCATGACAACGTGCTGGGTATCTTCGCGAACTCCACCCCCGATCTGGGTCCGCGATTCCTGACGACACACACGCACATTCTGTTCAATCACTTCCTCAACAACGGTCTCAAGGACGACTACTCCACACACAACTCCTACTCGGAAGGTGTGGGGACGATCTACGAGTACAACTATTTTGACCCGATCACCACGGGTTGTAACGGCGACTTGCTGAAAGATCGTTCGACCGGCCACATTTTCCGCTACAACTACTTCAAGTGCGGTGGTGCAAACGCCCTGTCGCTGAGAGACCCTGAGGCCACGTACGCCATCGGCAATACGTCCCTGGACCGACTCGGTGCATTGACGGCGATGCTCAGCTTTGTGTACTCGAACATGTTCGAGATGGTGCAAGGCGCCACCGTTGTCGGTTACGGTGACGGTATCTTCTCCGAACATAACGAAGTTCGCGGTGGTGGGTTCTTGTGCTTCTACAGGAATCGGGTTGTCCAGTTCCGAGATGGGACGGGCGGCTTCTTCCAAAACATCGCCTACAACTCGTACTGCACGCCTCTGCTGGAGTTCTGGAACAGCCGGGCCAGCACGGCGGCTGTGATCCTCAACAACTTCCTTTACTCCGAGAAAAAGACCAGTGGTGGACTGGTCTCCAACATTGCTGTCTTCGCTTGGAAAGGCGTGTTGTCCCTTAGCCAAAGCAATTTCTGCCACAACGTTCAACCCGTTAGCTACGACGTGACCACTAACGCCAACCGCGGCGACGTGGCTGTGTTCGCTCGTAACTCACCGCCTTATGCGGGATCGATGGGTTCGCTGCAGATGGTCAACAGCAACGTTGATCCCGGCTTCATCAATGCTCCTGGGGGAGACTACGGTCTTCTGCCGTCCAGTCCGTATTACGGTCTGAACGCGCCATACCCGGCGATCATCACCGATCGAAATCTGGCACCGGATGACGAAGCGGTGATGCATCCCTACGGGATACTGCCAAAACCAGAAATCTTGAGGCAACCCAGCATCACCGGTACGGCCGCTGCCGGTCAAACCGTGACTGCCGTACCGGCCAACTTCGGGCCAATCCCAGACACCCGACTCTACGAGTTCCTCGTGGACGGAGTGGTGGTGGGTACTGGACTTACGCTGACTCTGCAGTCGGCGTGGGCGGGTAAGGTGTTGGTTTTCAGGGACTCGGCGACCAACGCCGCGGGCACCACAGTCGCGGAGTCGCTGCCGAGAAACATCGCAACCAACACGACACCTCAAGTCATTCAGAGCCCTCAGATCACAGGGCCTCTGCAGGCAACCTACCCAATTCAGGTAACGCAAGGGACGTGGACCAACGACCCAGTTTCTTTCAGCGTGCAGTGGTATAAGGCTTCCTATCCGGAACTGGTGTTCTCGCCTATTCCCGGACCTGAAGGAACCTCTTTCACCATCACGCCTCCCGAATCGGATATCGGGATGGTCTATAACGCCATCGTGACAGTCACAAACGCATTCGGGGAATCAAACCAGCAAGGCACGGGTGGTCGGACAATCCTCGACATCATCTTTGACCCTGACGCGTACGGGACGTTCCATTTTCAAGGCGCATCGGGACAGACGCTGGCAGCGTTGGACGCTAGGTGGAACGGCTACTTGCTTTTCGGCTCGTACAACGCCAGCACTTACTACTACTGCGACGGCAACGGTAAGCTCGTCGGCAACTACATCGCTCGAAACAACGGCGGCCGCGCTTGGTTCGCCAATGATCAAGCAGATGACGTGCCGGTGACGATCAAGTTCACCATCCCGGCAACGGGAGGGGGCGATGTGGGATGTGCTTTGAGGGTGCAGGCCGCAGGCGCAACACACATCACGTTCGCGTTCGGCATCAGTCCGATGCGGGTGTATGTTGTTCGAGATCGATCATCCGTAAACGGCGCATCGTGGCCGATTGCTGTAGATGTCGGAACGGAAGTCACCATGAAGGTGGTGCCGGTCAACTCGACCACGTACCAAATCTACATCGACGGTTCGCTGTTCCAAACATACGTTGACCCGTCTCCGCTTGTCGGCGGGTTCCCAGGGTTCGAACTCAACCCTGGGGCAAACGAAACATTCGGTTTGGATTCTTGGACCGATCAACCGTAACGGCATAAAAGGTGGCTTCGGCCACCTTTTATGCTAACATCATCTGACACACAACTGATTTATTGGAGAATAGAATATGGCGGTCGATCAAACGGCGTCTGTCGCTGAAAATGTCGTGCTCAAGGAAAAACTGAAGCTGACCTTCAGCTTGGATGACCGGAAAGTGGCGATCGCGACGCGCCTCTTCTACGAAAAAGGCTTTGTCCTCTTCAGGCGCAGCATCGGCGAAAATGCGGAGATGCTGCGTCGAGATGTCGACTACAAGCTGATCTTCAAAATCCCTGGCGCTCGCAGTGCTGACGGTATGTACGGGATGTTTGCCGGTATTCAAATGCTCCGTTTTGAGCCGGACGGCGAGTACTTCATCGTCTACAGGGCGGTCGGAGCAGAGGTCGGCTATTCCGAGCAGCAGCTGAGGGAACACTTCGAGAAGGTCGACCAAGTACACCTGATGACGTTCCATGCACTCACGCTGCCTTCGGGCAGAGCCCCCAGCATACCCGACCTCGACAACACGACGATTCAACTCATGCCCGCCACGATCGGATATGAGACTGAGGCCGGACAGCTCGAGAGGACGGCCGAGGAGAACCAAATCGTTCAACTGGTCAATTCACCGGGTCCCGGTATCGACGATGGTGGTATCAGCGACGGCGGAATGTTCTGAGCCTCGGCTCAGAGTAGTAACCGCTTCAAATAGGGCTGTCGATGAAAGAGGGCCTCATCATCTATCGTTTAGCCAGGTATCTGGGCAACACGATCGCATTCCTGCTAAGACATCAAACGGCCATCGCCGCTACCACAATGTTCGTCATCGCCTTCTCGGCAGCCTACTACCTTTTTAGGCAGCACATGGGCATGACTTACTCCTTGTTGTGTGCGACTGGGGTCTCGCTTCTTGTCGGCGCTCTCGCGCTGATTCGCAGTCGCGATTACTGGGAAGATTGATGAAAAAATAAGGGGGCGGCCAACGCCCCCTTATGCTGCTTTTTAATACTTGCCGGAATTGTTTGAAGAACAAACACGGACGGACTAAATGGACAAGAAGAAAATCGACGGCGTTCTGATCGAATTTGGCATCACCCCGACCAATCCGTCTGGTGAACAAAAATACTCCGATCAAACCTACACCCATTTCGAGATGATGGCTGAGTCCTTCGGCGTCAAGGAGCCTTCGGACGTATTGAAGGCGCTGCTGGATAACAACGTGAAGCCGTACATCACTCAATACGTGCTGTGCGGACGGCCGGATGGTGACGAGATTTGCTACACCGCGCTGTTCCCATTTGCGGGCGACGATTATGACCTCGTCAGCTTTAACGGCCCCGAAGACATCTCGGATCGTCTGCTACAACACTACATGGAGCAATCGCTCTACGCATGCCACAAGAAATACGTGGACAACGGGGTCCCCATCCCAACGCATGGTGCGTTTCACATTCCCCCGAAAGGATCGGAAGGCGCCATCCGTCATCTAGTCATTGACCGGAACTACACCATTCGCGTCCACTTGCACAACATCAACGTGGAGCGGGACCTCCAAGCTACGATACATTAATTATCGTATAGATCATTGGAGGCCGCCATGTTCAACAGCGATATCGAATCAAGAAAACCGGAGCTGGCCGGTAAAACAGTAGAAACAAAGAAAGGTCAAAGAGTCGTACGAGTGTCGTACGACTCTTTTGGCCGCGAAGTTTCAAGGCGAAACGACCAGGGATACTGGTCCTCACGCGAGTATGAACAGCATGAAGGCAACGGTGAAGTCGTCCACTACAAAAATTCCGATAAGCGCTGGTGGCGAAAGCACTACAGTGCCAACGGTAAGCTATTGGTTGTAGAAGACCATACTGGTGAGTGGGCTGTGATCAACGACTCCAGTCACCTGGTTTTCTACCATCCACAGTCCGGCCTGTACCGTATCGGCACTGTAGTTGGCGACGAATCTGAAATTCGCGAACACCTGTGCGCTCCCGGAAAGAGATACTGCCCTTCCATCCTAGCGGCCATCGCCAGTGTTGAATGGAAGAAAAGAAACGCTCGCAAAAAGAAAAACCGACTAGCGACGATCTGTGCGCGGATGAAAAGATTCATCTTCGGGCGATAACGCAATACCAGCCATAGTGAGGAAACATGATTTACGATACAACTGCCAGCGAACAGCAGAATTTGGTTCGCAATGAGCTTCTGTTTTTCACAGATAAAGAATACAGCGATGAACGCATCGCGGTGACACAGCGGCTTTTCTACAACAAAGGTCACGTCCTGTACTTGAAGACCGAAGGCGAGCTGCCTCAAAAGCTGATCGAAAATGTCGACTACAGGTTGGCGTTCAAGATCCCGGGTTTTCGGGCCGGTGGTAGGTTCTCGGTGTTTGCAGCAGTCATTTTGCTCAAACCGATCGAGCTTGGCTCTGAGTACCTGCTGACCTACCGCGCTTTGGGCGAGTCCGCTTTGGTCAACAAAAGCGAGGTGCGTCAGTTCTTCGAGAACAACACGGACTTTGTTCGGATTACTTTCTTTGCGATCCGGACAACAGCCTCTGAGAATTTGACAAATGCGCTGTTGCAAAATCCAGCGGTTCGAATTGCTCCGGCCCTCATCGAGTATCGTTCACCCATCGGGATGATCGAGGCGGCCGCTGTTGATGCGGACGACGACAACGGTGTGGTCAACCCGCCAGACACCGGCACCGGCGCAGGGCTGATCACCATCAACGGTCAAAGCGGAACGACGTTCACGCTGACTGCTGCCGATGTCGATGCGATGACGTACGCACAGGCGAAGGATTCGTTTCTCGAACCCGCTTTCATGGCCCCGGCTGCTACGGGTAACGACGACACCGCAGACATCAACACCTTCTATGCCGACATGGCATCAGATGCGCTGAATCGAAAACGCCGTTTTCGATTGATCATGCGCGAGAACCAAGAGTACCTCACGAGTGGGTTTGCACATCGCCCGTATACGCACATTGACGGTAACGGTGCTCGATTCAAGAAGATCTCCGGCATCACGGGTAATGCGCGCACAAGCCCAAGTTGGGGCGTGATTCGCTCACTGTGGACACTCAAAGATGGTAGCTGGTACGGCGACAACAAACACATGAAGTTGTCGAACGTCATCTTGGATGGCAACAACCAGAATTACATCGCTTTGGCGGACTACCTGAACGTTGAAGACCTGATGCTTGAGAACATCGTAGGCATCGTGTCCCCGTGGTGCTTGAGCTGGAACTTCCGATTGGGCGGTCGAAACATCCACATCTGGAACCCACGACTCTATGGCGCTAGCCGCGTATTCCAAGACGGACTGCACCTCTGCTGGGGTGATGCCACCGTCTATGGCGGCTACATTGAGTCTGGTGATGATGCCGTGGCGTGCGGTGATGATCAACTACTCACCCCTTTTGGCGCGCAGACGATCCAAGACGTCATTTACTACGATGGTGAGCCGTTGCGAAGGTTCGCCGTGTACGGCACCCGCGTCAAAGCAGTTCGGGGTAACGGCGCCAAGATTTACCGCCCAGCTTCCAATCCTTTTGGTCTGACGGGCAACGCTCAGGTCTTTGGCGGCGACATCAGCATCACCGGTCAAGCTGGGTTGTTGCGAAACGGCGGCGTGAGTTTCCTGAACCACCAAACCCCAAATAACCGCAACCCCGCACACGTCCGCAGTGTCAGGGTTACCGCACATCTCGAAGTGGGCACCGATGGCAAGAGCGTCCACTCGGCAATCCCGGGTCGGGTCGTCGGCACGCCTACAGCAGTTTCGAAAGGCGCCGCCTGTACCGTGTCCCTTCCCGGACACGGTCTTACGTCCGGCAAGATCGTGGCCTTTGTCGGCCTGCAGCCTGGCGGCATGAATGAGCTGGTTGGTTTTTACCAAGTCAACAACGTCCAGCCTGACTCGTTCGGTTTGTCGGACTCGGCGTATCGCAATGGCGTCAACCTCAACTCCACTAATTTCACCGCATGGACGGGCGGGCAAGTGGTCGAGTGCTCCACCGGTACCGGATACGTCGTTGGCGAGTATTTCAGCCCCAGTGGCGGTGTCTATACCGAGAAAGCGGTTTTCCAAATTGTTCAGGTTGGTCCTCAGGGGCAGGTTGAAGCCATCATCCCAATCAGCCCTGGTAAATACAGCGAGCTTCCGCCGACACCCAACAATGCAGAGGGCGGATCTGGTACGGGTGCAGTACTGCACCTGGAGCTGACTCACGACGGCGTCAACGCCCACGGGGTGAGTTTCGTTGGCGCCAGCGACTGCGAATTCAAAGGCAGCGTGACGATTAACGACACGACGGGTTCAGCCGCGCGCTTTAACGGCGCGCAATTCTTGGACTCCGAGCGCTGCTCGATTGACGTCGACATTCCTTCGACACCGGACGGCGGAGCCGTATGGGTACGTAATGAAGCATCTACGCTCAAGACTCGTGACAACAGGATCAAGATTCGCACGAAGGCCAAGCCCACGCTGAACACCTCGTACGGGATGATTATGCTGGCCAATGCCGCAAATACCCACATCACGGGTCTTCTGGAAGACCTGCCGTCGAGCATCATTGGTGTGCGTGCCATCATCAACGGTAACGTCCTGGAGTCCAAGAACGTTACCGCCGTGAGTGCTGCCGATCCTGCGGTGTTCACTGCAGTTGGTCACGGGCGAAAAGTTGGCGATCCCGTTCTACTGCAAGGCTTTACGCTCAGCAGCGGCACCATCAACAACATCGGCATGCGCGTCAAGACGGTACCCAGTGCGGACACACTGACTCTGGAGGATTTGGACGCTGTGGCGATCAGTCTCAATGGCGCGACTGTGAGTCAGATGGGTACGATCGCCTTGGCTGCCAACTCCTACACCGCCGAAAACCTGACGATCAAGAAAGCCGCAGGCGCTACAGGCGTCAGTGCCTTCAACAACGCCACTTCTACGCCTCATCGGGTCTTCGGTGTGACAATTCGCAATTGCGACGCGCGCGAATGCGACGTTCGATTGGCAGACAGCGTCGCGTCGGCACCTATGGTGTCCGTGTCCAATTTGGAAGGCTATTCCTTCCCACGAGGGCGCGATCACTGGACGACCAACGTCGTCCATGACGCCATGTCGTCGGATCGCTGTCTGGTCCGCGTACCCACCAGTCCAGTGACAATTGGCGCTCCTCTGAACCCGAGGAAGCATCAAATTCTGACATACGCGATTCGTCAGGCTTCGGTGGCGCAAGTCATCACCTGGAACGCGGTGTTCAAGAAAAGGCCTGGTGGCGTTTACGTCAATGGCGGCGTCAGCACCATCAGCTTCTACTACGACGGCACGAACTGGATTCAGTGCGGTGACTCTACAGATACCAGTGTCACTCTCACGGTAGGCGCATCTGCGCAAACTGTGGTTCTGGGTGACGCCAGTGACGCACCGTTCACCATCGACGTCTCTCCCGATACGTCTGACGCCAGCATCTCCATCAAGGTGGAGTTCTCCAACGACAATAAGGCCACTTGGGTCGACGTCGGCACTTACACCACCAAAACCAACGTGCGTTGGGTGCGAGCGCCTGCGGACGCCAAACCGACCCACATGCGCGTATCTCGCGTAGCGGGTACGAGCGTGACCAGCTTGGTTCACGTGCAAACGGGCGGTTAATCGCTCGATGAGCATAAGAGGTGGGTCTAACCCACCTCTTATGCTGCATTATTTTTCAGTTACATACATTTGCCGTGATCTGGGGTATCTTATTCCCTTAACGCAATCAACCTGTAATAGGAGATCCATCATGGAAAAGTACATCAAAGCAGCAGCAGCCATCATCGGTATCGGCGCCTTGGGTTATATTGGCTACCGCGTCGCCACGAAGCAAACGGTGGTGCGAGTTCGCACTTCGGCCCAATCGTCTACCGGACCGGACGCTCAACCGCGCAAGGCTGAAGCAAGCGAACAACGCATTCACGGCGGCGGGCTGGACGCCATCAACAAGACCCACTTTGGGATTCTCTGGCGCCGGGCTGGCTTGTCCCAAAACGCGCAAAGCGTGCATCGCGAAGGAACGATCGACGACGGTCTGGTCTCCGCGCGCATTGACGGGCGGCTGCACATCGTTGCAATGGTCGACGGTAAGCTCAACCGAGGCATCCAAATGAACCCCGGTGCCGAAGGCGCCGACCAGTTGGCGCTGATCGACTCCTCCAGCGACCCTGTCGACGTTGCCAGCGCCATCAGCTTGCTGATGACTCAAACAGCAGGCTGACTTTTTCAACACGCCGAACATCAAGAAAAACCTACCATTCGAGCAGGTGAGTTGTTTGGTTCGTGAGTTCATCAATCAACACGTTTTTTCGTAAGGAGCCTCATCATGGGACTGTTTACCAACGCGGCGATCTTCGCCATCTACATCCTCAACCCCCAAGGTCAACTGGAACAAAAGCCCGTCGACCAGTTCACCCCCTACTTCTTCGTCGGTGAAGTCGAACAGCGCACCTACGAAGACATGGAAGACTGCGAGAAGGACAAGAAGAAAGCCGTCAAGGAATGGGAGCGTCTCATCGACGCCACCTTCAACCGCGGCGGCGCGCCTGACGACACCGACCCGACGTACCAGGCACAACTGGCTCGTCTGGACAGCCTGACGTGCTACAAGATCGATGAGGCGAATCGTCGGCGCAACAACGCAGACATCGCACGCCAGGTCCAGCAAGGCATGAAGGCCAGCGCGCCCGCGGCAGCTCCGAAAGCAGCCGCCTCGGCACCGCAGCCGTCGTACGAAGCCACGCCCCCTCAACCCGAGGAAATGGTGGAGTCCGACCCAGCTCCGGCAGCAATGCCATTGCCCCCGGTGGAGCGTCGTTACGGTCAAATGCCCACCAAGCCGTACTTCATGGCTGAGAGCACGCGGCGCGTCGATGGTAGCTGGGGCTGGGTCAAGTACAGCACGGCGTTCTTGAGCCCCGCGCAATGCTGGGCGGAAGTCAAGCGAACTCTGAAAGACGACGAGGAAAACCTCCATCGCTCGTTTGCTCAGATGCAGCCCAGCTTCTCGTCGATGTCATGGTACCAGACTCGCTTGAGTGAGCTGAGCTACCGCAAGCGCAAGCTGACCTGCGTCGCAGGTTGACGGCATAGGAGGTGGGCAATGCCCACCTCCTATGCTTTCTTCTTTTTTTTGTGTTCTATATTTTTTCGATGACACAACATTGAATTGATGCAACTATAGGAGTCAACATGTTTGGCCACACCCACCCCACTCTCTTGAAGCTCGAACAAGTGGCTCTAGAGATGCGCTTGATCATGCTGGACCCGATGTCGTATTTCGGTGTCAAGAAGTGCAACGATTTTCTTGAGAAACACGGTGTCGCGTTCAACGAGAATGCTTTCGCATCAACCGTTTCCTTCTTTCGCCAGTCTCACTACCTCGCCATCGATTTGGAGTCCCCACGCAAAACAGCGAAGGTGTCATACGTTGGCGTTCACAGCGTGACTGGTGAGTTGGTTGTTTTTCTCAGTCGGCGCAATCCGTACCCCGAGTACCTCCCCGACCATACGCAAGACATCATGATCATTTATTCGCCGAACGTCTCGACGCTCTCGGACAATGAGTGGGCGGCGCAAAACGCACTGGGTTTCTTCCTGCAGGAGGATTGAATTGTGAAGGTCAGCATCAACGTAATCCCGATCAAGAACGAGAGGCCTGACCTCTGCTCGCCTTGCGGTGGGCAGTGCTGTAAGCGTGCTCCAGGCATCTACCATCCAAGTCAGATTTTCAAGGGCGAGACGCCTACCTTCAAGGACTTGCTGGATGCACTCAGCAACAAAGCTTCCATCACCTGGGTGGAGTTCTGTCGTAGTGGCTTGTCGAAGGAGGACTACTCGAACTTTGAAACAGTTCCTGTGATTTTGCCACGAGACGTACACTCCCCAGACATTGTTTTCCGATCATCGATCTGGGGAAAGTGCGTCCACCTTACCGATATAGGTTGTTCATTTCAACATCAAGATCGGCCGCTCGAATGTCAGATGTTGGAAGCTCGCCCCGATAGGGAATGCGGCCTCCCGAAGACTTTCGATCGGGTCAAAGATCTTCTGGAGCAGTGGCTCCCATATCGAGATTTCATGGAACGCTTCGACGACATGTACTCTCGTCGAGTCATCAAACAAAAAGGTTAACGTCATGGGTTACAAATACTACAATGTCGGGCAAGAATACGCCTTTGTGCGTTTTGATTACGTCCGCGCGGCCAAACGAATCGGCGGCTTCAACCCCGTGCTTGACGAAGTCGAACGACTACATATCGAGACACTGGAGTGTGTTGAAGAGCGTTTGGGCGCGGCCGAAGAACAAGTTTGGATCTTCCTGGACCGGTTCGGTGAGCTGTGGCGTAGTCAGGGAGTGCGCAAAGACAACTCCATGCTTGAAAGCGTGATGATCCTCGAACCGCTGGAGAACGAGCGTATGCGAGATCTGCTACCTCGTCAGAAGCTCGGTGTCGCATTCGATCTCGTGCTTTGGCTGGTTGCTTTGCAGAAAACAGCCTACGCCGCAGTAGCCAGAGGCTTGGATAAAGACGAGCCTAACTGGGAAGCTGGAATCGAGGCGTCAGGGCGGCTGTTCGGATTGATGAATGCGGTTTGCCTCAATATTGCATTCCATCTGGGCGTCCTGGTGGAAATCGACGAGTCTGCCAAAAACATCTCGCTGTTCAAGCTGACGAAAAACGCGGCCGGTGTCGAAGACCCGCATGCGTCGCGACTGTCGAAGCTGTATCGTCAGGTCAACGCATCCGACTTTGCACTCGAGGTCATGAAGAAGATCACCATCGTGTGAGGGGTCACCTCGACACACAGTGGAGTCTTTTTCAATGGCAACTAAGCTCGACGGCGTCACGGTTTTGGTGTTGCGCGATGGCAGACATGCCGTCATGAAAACAGCCAAAAAGAAAGTGCTGGATCTGGTGAGAGACAAACCGTTCATCGGCTTGGATCTCATTGCACGAAGAACCAAGATCCACAAGAACGCTTTGCGGATTCACCTCTCCGACTTGGTCAAGAAACGGTTCATTGAACTGTCGACGATCGATGAGGAGTGTAAAGATCCAAAGGTGTATCACTGCGTCGTCGTCTACGAGGAGGTCGATAGCCTCCTCGTTGTCTAAACTCAAAAGGGAAGGATCGCTCCTTCCCTTTATGCCACTTAGTGGAGAACCTCATGAAAAGCAATTCCCCTTACGTCGTTCAGCGTGCTGACGGCATGGTGTTCATCACCACCAGTCGCATTGGCTTGATCCTTGAGCTCATCCGTCACGGCGGCAGCTTCAGTGCGAACTCGATCGCACATCGACTGGGCTGGCCTACCGACGTCGCCATGCGCGCCATGCGTGTGCTGTTGCGCTACCGACTTGTCATGCTGGTCAGTCACGGCATCTCCGACGAAGACAACATGTACGGTGAAACGCCGTACAACAGCGGCTTCGATCTGGTGCATTTGTCTGTCAACAACGACGGTAAAGCATCGACGGCCGAGCATGGTGAGCTGCTGCAGTTCGAGGACGGTAAGATCGTCATCTGCGCCCCGACGGCGGCTTCCGTGATCGAGAGCTTCAAAGTCCTGCCGGGCCTCTCGCACGCCGATCACGCCAACATCTGTCGCGTTCCTCGTGGTCTGGTTTCTCAGATCTCCAAACATCTGACGGAACACGGCCTGGCGGTCAAGTCCAAGGATGGGGCCACGAGAACAGAATTGACAATGACGTACTATGTGGTGAGGCCTGTGATTCGGCTCACAGACAACATGATCAAAATGACCAATAGCAAAAAGAAAGTGAGCGTGGAATGAAGCTGACAATGCTGCACTGCGAGGTGCTCATGCATTACGCCTTCGGTGTCGGGGACATGCCTGGCGCATTCACCGCCGGGACTGCGGTGCGTGATGTTTTCCAAAATCTCTTGGAGCAAGGCGCGGTGGAATTGCATCCCCGGCACCGAAGTCAAGACAGCGAGACGCGCACGCTCACTGGTACGTACTACGTGCTCAGTGAGGATGGTCGAAATCTCGTTGATCAGATCCTTCGCGATGGAATGTCGTTCAAACAGCCAAGCGATCAGCAGCAAATCGACGCCGACTTCGAAAAGTGGATTGTCGACCAGCACGGCAGCTTCCATGGCCGCAAACACCCGCTCAAAGAGGTGTATGCCACAGAGTACAAAGCCTACCTGCAAGGGCGGCTGGACGAGCAGAAACAATAACGACTCGGCAACAAAATGCGTTCAATCCGTATGGCAAAGCTCATCCTCATCGAAGGCGGTAAATACGCCAAGATCGGTGCGGACAAGTTTAACTGCCTGAACTGGCTACAAACACATCCTTCCAGCACTGCCGAAGAAATCAGTGCAGCCACAGGCTCTTCACTGAGGTCTGTGCGAGTTTACATGTATGAGCTCCAGGAGTCCAAGATGATCTCGGCGGCAGAATGTGTCGAGCACGGGCATCTGCGTCAGCGCTACACGTGCCTGGTTAAATTCAAACACCTGGAAGAATTCCATCAACTCTGAGACAAGAAAATGAAACAACCTCCCAAGACCTACCATAACGGCGTCAGTTTCACCTATCTGGAAGCCACGGTCAAGAAATACACCCTCGGCGACGTCAATCGTGCCATCGATGCTCGCTTGAAGAACAAGCGCCACAACGGCATTTGCGTCAATGCCATCTCTCACCTGCACAAAGACAGCCGCTTGACACTGGTCGAGCTCAACGAGCTGGTGGACTCCGTGGTCTGGGACACGATGGCACGAGCATGAGCGCCGAGAATGAAAATAAACGCCAATATACCGTCGTGAGGGCCGCTGCCGAAATGGGCGTCAGCAAAGCGACGGCGCGCGTTCTGTTGGAGTCTTTCGTGCAGAACGGCTTGGCGAAAAAGAAAAAGGAGACCGTATTTGTTGAGGGCGGTAAGAACATCTACTACACGTTCCGACCGACCACAAAGACACATATGGTCTACACCCTCTCGCCCGAAGCAGTCATTCCGGCGAAATCAAAAAACGAAGTAGTAAAAGGCGGGTGGTCCGCCTTTTATGCTGAAACCCGGAGAATGCGTATGTTCAAAATCGGAATGGGCCAATCGTGGTTGTTCAAAGTGCCCGTCATCAAAGACGTCCTTGAACGAGTAGTTCAGGAGCGCGTTCTTCGCTTGCGTTCGGCTCAAGACCGAATCCAACAGGCTCAGCGTGAAGAAGCTCAGCGCCTGGAAGCCGGCTTCATGCTGGGCGAACCCGTTTTGGTGCTTTCCAACGAATGGAAAGAACCCATGGTTGGTGTTCTGGTCAGCGTCGACGAAGTGCAACACCACAGTGGAGCGAAAAGCTTTTTGCCTGTGGTGGAAGAGGCCTTCACAAAAGAGAAGTTCTGCGTCTTCGGCATCGTCCGCCCTTTGAGTATTTCCATGCTCAAAGCGGTTGACAAACTCAACCCAAGCGAACGCTGGATGCTGACCAGTCGGTACGGCAGTCAAGTGCCTTGCCCTAGCGACGCAAGCGATCCAGCCACGCCTCTGTACGAGCGAGTCAAAAACGAAACCGACTACTTCGAACGTTTCAAACTCGAAGCCCGTGAAATGGGTGGAAATTTCGTGGAAGAAAAAACGTGAACACTGAACAACTGACCCCTCATCAGCGCGCAGCGTTGGATTCCCAGCGTCTGTACATGATCAGCACCTGCGCTTACCTGTTTCCCAAGGCAACTCAGGAACTCAAGGACCACCTCTGGGAATTGGCAGGCGCTGTCTTGATCAAGTGCGTTCGTGGGCAGTCTGACTTTGCCGCACAGCAAGAAGCCATGCTGGTGTGGTTGGTTGACAACCACGCATTACTCAACCCCAACGTGCCAGTCGAAGCCATCATCCAGCCTTTCGAGATTCTCATGGAAGGCATGATTGACAACCTCGACGAGATCCTTTCTCCCGAGGACGACGGTGAGATCAAGCAGGCGTACGCTACTGCTGAAGGATGATAAAACAGGTACCGTCATCATTTGACGGTACCTGATGAATCCCTTTTATTTTTGCAAATGAGTTCAGAAATGCCCCCGCAAAAATCGTACGCTCAGATCCTCGAGCAGTGGCAAGAAGACGATGCGCGAATCGTCAAAGAAATGCAAGCACCCGTGACGCGGTACATGGAGCAAATGCACGCCTTGGCTGAACGCCGGCATGCACTGACCGCCAAAACCCTGAGCGTGGTGCTGGAGAAGCTCGTTCGAGACGAGCAGGCCAAGAAGCCTGCGACCTGAGAAAAAGTCGGGCGGTACACCGCAGGAGTACTCGCATGAACCCTTACGGACAGTTCAGTCTTCCGGAACATTTCGACTTCGAGCTCTCCATCGTGCGCCATATGCAAGACTGGCAAGTCGAGCAGAAGTGGCGCCAGCTCGGCAGCCCCAACCTCAGCCACTACGGCTTGGAATGGTACGGCGGCGAAGAAACGGACGGTCGGCGCAGCATCGACAACCGCTACAATGGCAAGAGTTTCCGTGTCCTTCCTCTGGAACATGAAAACACAAACTTGCTCGAGAAGCGCTGCTGCATCCTGGCCCACAAGTACAACCTACATTTGGCGGATTTCAATGGCTAAATACCTCATCGACATGGTGCAGTACTGGAACTACCGGGGCGGCATCACGCATGTCTGGGACTGTATTTTGGCCGAATGGGTCAAAAGCGGTTTCAGCGACCGGGTCATTCTGATTGACCGCGGTGACTTACCCGAGATTGCACAGCAGTACCGGCGCGTTGCTTTGCCGTTCTTTCATGAGAACTACGAAGCAGAACACCAAGCTTTGGAGTTACTTTGCCGTCAGATGGGCGCAACCGGTTTCATGAGCACCGGCGAAACCCGACCGACCCAAATCCCCATGGTGCATCTTGTTCACGACTTCATCGTGGAGGATCTGACGTACCCCGGTTTTCCGCCAGACATCTGGCGAAAGCACGAGACGATCAACTACGCTAAACGACTCATCGCGGTCTCGGCATCCACCGCCAAGCGCATTCCGGCATTCGTCAAAGACGCGCCCAAGCCGATTCGAGTGATTCACAATGCCAGCGATCTGGTTCCCGAACACGGGCATGAGCTATCGCGTATCGTGGATCGGCCGTATTTCCTGCACGTTGGTGGTGTTCATGGCTACAAAAACGGGCAGATGGTCCTCGATGCGATTGGTCAAATACCTAAGGTCGAATTCGACCTGGTGATGACCGGGGACGCTACCAACTTGGCGATGCCCGCAAATCGAGACCAGTTCGAAATACATACCGGCCACACCAGCCGAGTGCAACTCACTCGCCTGTATCAGCAAGCTTTGGCACTGGTGCATGTCAGCGAACGTGAGGGCTTTGGTCTACCAATCGTCGAAGCCCTGAGCTGCGGATGTCCGATCATCTGTTTGGACACCGACGTCAACCGAGAGATTGCCGGGGATACTGCAATCTACATCGACAATCGAAAAGACAGCGCTCGACTTTTGGCAAACGCCATGTCTTGGCTACTGAAAGACCCCGTTCTTCAAGACGGTAGTCGAGGCTTGATCAGGAGTCAAGAGTTCTCCTGGGCCGCTTCGGCGCGTGCGTACGCCGAAGAACTCTCAAGCCTTTAAGCATAAGAGGTGGGGTAACCCCACCTCTTATGCTGTCAATAAAAAAGACCGACAACGGTCACAATGTGAACATCACGGGTAGTAACATGAGTAAAGATCGAACAAGAACCGGACCGAAACCGAAACCCACTAAGCGCGCTGCGGCTGTCGTGAGTTTGATTCCTAAAGTCGACCCGATAGCAAGCACGTTGCCTGCTGTCGTCGCGGGATACTCTCAAAACTCTCGTCAAGAGGACCCCACCAATTTGTTTGGTTTGGCAAACTACTTGTCGGCGCGCTGTACGGAATTGCTTCGCCACAAAGGCGATCTGACCGATGACGAGAAGGCATACCTCTTCGACAAACTGGAGACGATGAAGGACGAGAAGCTCAAATCCATCATCACTGGTCTCGTTGGTTGGGGTGACGACGAGCGTGCTGAATTGGAAACCACCATTTCCGTCCTACTGCAAGTGATGAGAACGGCCACGCCGAAGCAAATCCGATCGGCCGCCATGACGGTGGAGTACCAGTCTTTGATGAAACAAATCGAAGGTTGAATGTAGTCTTTTTAGACCACATACCACCAATGCGACAACCACCTTTAATAGGAGAAGAAACATGGCTTTCAACGCAAACAATCCCTCAGTGGCTGGTGAATTCGCAAGGATGCTGAGTCAAGCATCGTTCGACAAGGGCCGCGGCTTGACGCGCAGGCTGCGCCGGTTCTGTACCGGTGGCGATCGGCCGGCCACCACCTTCCTGGTCATTGGCGATTGGCTGGCCTTGTGCCTAGCCCACCCCAGCAAAGAAACCCGCAACGCCATTCAGGCGTACCTGAACGCACTGCAGCACCAACTCTTTGACAATCTGTCGGACGAATGCCGACCGGTTCAGGAGATGGTCGGCATGGGGTTCAGGCAATCGGACAAGTTCTGGGTGCCTAAAACCATTGACGGGCGCAGCACATGGGAAGGCCTGTTCTTCACGCCCGATACGTTGGATACGCTGATCGATCGAGTCGGTGCCAAACACATCACCCACTACCTGGCTTTCTACAGCGAATTGCTTGGTTCGAGTCTCGACGAACTCGGCCGCGCTGCGATGGAGCACTGGTCGGAAACGGGACGTCCGCCCATCTCAGAAGTCGATTTCGCGGGCGCTATCGCTGCTCACCAGGGTGAGCAACAAGGTCGGTCCGAAGAGGTTGTCGAACTCTACAAGCGCTCGAAGAAAGCCTGGTCGCACGTTCTGGGGGAATGACAATGGATCAAAATCAATCGCAAGTGCAGCAAGCGCTGCTCAAGGTTGTGGTGAAGACTTTCCCCGAATCCAACGGTCGGCGCAACTGGACAGCGATGTTCCAGCGCGCACAACCATGGAGCGGGCTCGTCGGTAACTGCGGAGGCATCACCATCGCGCGCAGCGAGTGTTGGAACCGAGTGGCTTACGAGGCTGAACGGGCACGGTACCTCCTGGGTCTTCGAGAAACAGAACCCCACATCCTGCATTACGGCAAGGACGTGCAGACACCCCAAGATTGGGATGCCAAAGATCCCGACGCCGTCTTCCACCTGCCGCCTTCCAAAACGTTTCCGATTGTCGAACATGGCTAAATGGGCTCGCTTGTATCCCAAGGACGTCAAGGCCAGCGTCTTTACAATCCGGGACGCCACGAGCTGTAAACTTGTGGTCGGGCAACGCTGGGGTGACGACTACTTGGAGTTACCCCAAAACGACGAATGCCTCAGAGCGCTCGTCCTCAGCATAATTGAGGATGCAGGGTGGGGCACTGAGTTGTTAGACATTCTTCCATCCCACCTGCGGTACATGGAAGACTAAGGAGCATACGAGAGCCTTCAGGCTCTCGTATGTGTTTTCTTTTTTTTGTTGGAGAAAGACATGTTGATTTTGAATCCTGCAGTGGCTGTTTTGGCCAAACACTTCGTGATCACGATCGTGTACGCTTCCATTCTGGCTGGCGTGTACAACGCGTTCTTCTTTTACCTGAAGAGCTCTCAGGTGCAATACTTGGCGGAGCATCCTTACGTCAAGAATCATCGCATTTTGTCGGCGGTGTTTTTCGGCATCAGTTCCACCCTCGTGATGTTGGCGGTGGTGCTCATTGTGGCAGCTTTCACGTTCCCTATCTTTCAAGGATCGCTGTGGTGATCGAAAAATACTGGGCAACATAATACTTATCCGAGGTGGCGTAACCTCATCGACAACCAACACCCAAGGCAACTGGGTATAATCACTGGAGAAGACATGAAAATCGTCAAGACCTGTAAAGCCGGATCGCGTCTTTTTGACCGTTTCCCCGACTGGCTCTACAAGGTGACCAAACGCGTAGAACAACTGAGCACCAAAGATGCCATATGTCACGTTTGGAAGGAGCGCTACGAAGGCTCCATCGCATTTCACTTCGAGCTGCGAGAGCAGCAGCTCAGAGCGGTAGTTGTCGATCACGAGCAGCGTAAGACTGCAACGATCGTCCTGCTCAGGCGAGACAAGCCTCGCTTCAAAGACCCGATGCGCCCACCGATGGACGTTGTGTGGACGCGCGAACTTTCGGTGGCGACGCCGGATGAGCTCGAGGTCTTTGCGACGTACCTGGCATGTCACTTCGAACGCATGTCGTCATATCCACTCAAAGAAGAGGACAAAGTCCCAGTGTCGGTGCTGTCGCAAAAGCTGTGGAATGAGTTCGAGAAGGAGTCTAAGATTTTCTGCGGTGAAATCTTGGAATTCGAAGTTGACACGCACAAGGCCAAACTCACAGTCAAGGCCGTCGACTATCGAGGCAACGTCACAAGCTGTACCAAGGTCTGCTACGTCTCTCAACTCAAGGGGGCCAAGCTGGCTGTTGGCCATTGGGCTTTGTTCGAGCCAGTTGGTGGCAAAGACAGGGTCTGCATCACGAACACTGTCGAGCTGCATCAGTACTTCCGGTTTGAAACCGAGCAAGAACTTCGCAAATCAGCATAACCTGTAGTAGGAGAAAATCATGATTTATCCGGAAGTCTATTCAGACGCTTTCGCCGAACTCAAAGCACAAGAGTTCGCCATCCAACGCACGACATTGGACGCTCGAATCGAGAACAGCAAAGAAAAGGTCAGCGAGTGGGAGCAGGAAACTGCACAAAAATTGCTAGACATGTACTCGGCAGGTCTGACCAAGTATCGACACATCGTGTTCGATAGCGCCGAGAGCGTCTACGCATGGAACGGCTCGGGTTTCATACCCGTCGATATCGTTCAAGACAAGCTGTTCTTTCATGACGACTGGAGCGAGTATGCTTTCTCGACGTCCGAAGAAATCCGATCGGCCTGCGATCTGTTCTACTGGCAACTGGAGCAGTTCATTCAACGCCTGCGACCCAAAGATCGCCCACTCTCCATGTGGGTGATCGGGACATTCGACACGCTACCCTTTGAAGAAGCGGTCGATTTGGCGATCGCCAAAAGCCACGAGATCAAAAACGGGCTTGGGCTGATGCCGCTTTCACTCGAAGATTATCGCAAACTACCACACGACGATGTCCGCACGCATTTGAGCAGACGTGGTGAGTTTTCGTGCTGGAACATTCTGCAGCACGCCAAAATCAAAGTCGCGCAAGCAATCTAAAAAGGAAACTGAAAAATGCAAAGCAAAGAATTCACGGAACTCAAAGACCACGAGATCGCCATCTTGATCAATGCGCTTCGGGACACGGCGCTCAGGTATCACGATCATCAATCTCTGCGCGAGCGCATCGCGCGCCTGGTGGTGCCCGCCCTCAAGGGTGAAGGACTGCCTAAGGAGGCACGCGTCAAGGACTCAGCTGAGAATCGCCCGATGCCCAGCGATACCGTCAAGGACTGCATCCGGACCGTTTTCCTCAAAAACGGCTTCACCATCAAGGAAGGCGAAACCGACCTCAAGGAGTACGTCTACGACGCTGCTTTGGAATTGATCGCTTCTTTGGGCTATCGCGCAACCCCGCCGGCCTACTGGTGGATCAACGGTCAAGAAGACCCGCATGGCGAGCACTACGCGGTTGGCGTTGAGCGATCAAAACTGACGCTCGGTGATTACACCGACGACGAGTTGGCCGACGGCATTTACCTGAACTACGATCGCAAGCCGAACATGGAGGAACTGACCAGCGGTGCGATTACGCCGATCAGCTGGGCAACTGCCGCCAAAGAACGCATCCGGTGGCTCTCCCGGTCTCTGACTGAAACCATCTCCAGGCTCAATCACAAGACAGTGATGCTTGGGATCGCGCATGAAAAACTGGAAGCATTGCGCGTTCAGTACATCCGTGACGGGCAGGTGGCTGATAAACGCTACGCTGACCTGCTCGCTAGTCGAGTCGTCCATTCGACTGCACCTGCCGTGGTCATCCTGGATGGTAAGGAGGTGCCGGCTGTCCAATCCAAAGACTTCGAAAAACTGAGAAACCAGTGGGAAGACCACATGGACAACTCCTTCAAGAGGTTTGAGAGTCAGCTGAAGAACGATTGGCGCGACCACATCGACAGCGCCTTTGCGAAAATCGAAAAGATGCTGCTGAGCGCTCGACTTCACGGCTACGATGCGGGTCGGAGGGTCGACGGCACCAATACAGCTTCTGCCGACGAACAGCAACGACCCTTCCCTTCTCGAACGGCGGGAGAAGTCGAGTCGACGAACGGGCTCCGCGCGATGGAGTTGGCCGGTGCGGAAGAAGTCATTGACGCGTTGGCGGCTGACGCTCTCTTGGCTGCTAGTCAGGGTGCCCAGTTCGCAAAGTCTGGAATCTCCGAAAGGTGGGGCGCGTTAACAAAAGAGCATCGGCAGCGGAAAGGAAATTAACACATGCTCACCATCCTCATCAACTCCATCACCATCGACCAGGTCTTCATCGTGTTGTTCGGGCTGACGGCGACGTACTTGTCGTTTGTCCGAACCGAGGTGTGGGCCAAGACGATCGCCCCGATCGTTGGTCTGATGGGCCAGCCGTTTTGGCTCTACAGCACCTTCGTGAGTCAAAAGCCCGGCATGTTCTTGATTTGCTGTGCGTACACGATCATGTACGTACTCGGCTGCAAGAACAGCTGGATCACCATCAAAACTCTGTACCTGAAGCGATGAACCAGCCTGAAACGCACGATCAGAAAATGGCTCGTCTCGAAAAGCTAGGCTACGACACGTGGATCGAGCTGTGGGTGAATTACGGCTGTTCCCCAACAGCCGTAGACTGCCCCGCTCGACACGTTCGCGATCATGACGAACGCATGGCCATCATTCGCGGCTGGAACAAAGCCAAAGAACAACACCGATCATGAGCTCACCCATCAAAACACTCGGTCTGGATCTGGACATCAAACAGATCGAAAAAGACGTCGACGAGTTGACCACTTCACTCATCAAGGACCGTTTGAAGAACATGGTCAATCGAGCGGTCGCAGACATGTTCTACGACCCGAAGAACCC
>JACCDM011793464.1_pt1 | contig 36692 bp, 42 predicted proteins | sample 7445851 | NCBI WGS metagenome assembly JACCDM01 (sample SAMN15323438, study PRJNA562643) | freshwater metagenome | isolation source: river surface water | place: USA:Blue River Watershed | collected 2017-08-16
GAAACAATAAGAGACATATTTCAATCTCCCCTCAATGTACTTGATTTTCTATTGTTGCGCCTAGCGTACATATTTTTTGTTCTTACTTGTGTGGATCTAGATGATAGCCGTAAAAAAAGTAAAACACGTCCCACTCTTGTGGTATGTGCGGAGCGGAGTCGGAGAGGACGTGACGGAGTCGGGAATCTCTCTCCTCTTTTATGCCGGTATGAACGCATTTATACAAATTGTATCTCCGATGTACAATACCGAATGTAAACTAGAAATTTTCCTATCAGCACTCTTTTCCGATAATGTTCTAAAAATGAACGACAAATCTGTTTTTTCCGGAGCTAAAATGATGTGAATAAATTCTGCATGATCTTTTAAGTCCGTGTCAAATAGATAAGATGCCGGAGGTACATTAACAACGCAATTGAATTTCTTTCTTGTGGTGATGTCCGCGGGCGCGCCCGTCCATCCCATAGCCTCTTCAACATATAAATCATCCACGCTAGTCATATGATGTAATTTACATACTCGCGTGTCTATTGATCTCTCGCCCGTCCGTTCTGGCGTATTCCAATAAGAAGTCATGGATTCGATATAAGATTTCTCCAAGGCCGGCCTCATCCGTGCTTCGTACGCATTCAAGAATAGATCACAGTTAGACATCGGATTAGTCTTACTCGACTGGGCCAAATCCCATAAGATTATAGGTTTGTCTGCTGCTTCTCCTATTTTACCCAATAGATTATCTTGAGCCTGAATGAGCCACCTGCGGGCCAATACATTAGCTCCAGCAATGAATACAGCGAATCCCCCAATAGCGAACATGGTTTTTATAGTTTACACGCAAGGTATTCATTTTTACATACAATCCGCTAAAAAGCCATTCATTCTCATTATTCTCTCCCCAGGCTAAAAAAATATATTACCGTATTCAACATCCCTATCGTTTTCTAGACAAAGCTATATCAAGCAATGTTTGCCCGCGCGAGGGAAGCCAATCTTCTTTTTTGCCCAATCCCAGTATTACAACGAGCTCTAAAAAATACCCTGGCGAGATCCCATCGGAATATTCTGATTCATGAGCCATTGCCCCAGCGAGCCCAACTCGAGTCAACCGCGTACACAACTCTTCCACTAGAGAGCCCCCATATATAGCATACAACCATGCCGGAGACACACATGGATATAAACGAAATAATCTTGCCGCGCCCCGAGTTCCTATTCTAGAAAATGTCTCTCTGGCGAACGCCGGCTCAACCGGGAATATCTCTAGGATCCCATCTCGATCATAGTCAAATCCCACACGCATAGCTATGCTTTCTATCTTCTCTCCGGAATATAACCACTTATCACCGGCACCATCATCACTATTACATTCCCCATTGTTATCCCTCTCAGCTTTCAGGCAAGCCCCAAGGATAAACTCAGGCGGCATCCCAGGCATTTCTTGTAAGAGTAGATCTATAGCAGAGACATCCGACGCCAGATAATCGGCACATTTCTGGAGATCCTTCCATGAAATCTTCGCGGCTATATCCAAACACATAAATACTATCCATCGGGCGGCCAACAGAGGAAAACATTCACGACATATTTCAACCACAACTGATTCCGCGACAATTAGAACTCCTCGGGATATCAAGCGGCTCTCTGGCTTGACTTTGCGTATCCAACTTTTAACCATCTCGGGAAAACATAGACACGCGATAGAAAATTCAGCACGCCCAATAGGTATAATTGGATTCCCTGCCGAGGCCTCGGCAAAGGCATTCTCAAGACGCAATCTAAACTCCACTAGATTGGTTGGCCTACCTAAGATGAAACGGCTCATATCGCTATTGTATTACTTACACAATAGGATGATCATACAATGTGCAAAAAAATGATGACCGTAAGTCACAAAGATACAAAATATAAAATGGAGATAATATCGGACAATCAGCAGCTCCTAGGAGAAATCTTGGCCAGATATTCGCTAGTCGCCTCGGAGACACAAGCATATACACAATATCGCCCGCTCATCAAGGCAACCGTGATATTTTCTATGGTCTCCCGGGAAGCTCATGCCGGTGTGCGAACATCCATCCCGCAAGGGCATGCCAACTATTCTCCTATTTGTCTCTGGTGTTTCCCGAAAGGATTGCGTATGTCCGTGTCCCCGGAGGAAAGAATAGAATGTTTATTACATTCTATGGGCGACACCCCGGATAAACATACGATTACATCGGCCATTTCCAAATTCTATCCTGTATTCGGCAAGTACTGCTATGAGATCTTTATGGTTGTCGCCAAGTTACAACATCCATCCAGCAAACTATCCGAATCCACAAGAAAGACCTACAAAATAATGAACTTAATCCTGGGAAATTTCTCCACAGAAATTAAGGTCAAACTCATTACGCCACAAGGATTCCCTGTGAACTTCTGCGAGGCCTTCGTCTTAGGTCCTAATAAGATTACATCCTGGAGGGACTCCCGAGCATCTTTTGAACTAACACTTGGTAACGCCCCTAAGGATGAAACTATGTACGACAAGTATGAGCGCAGTATATTAGTGAATATCTTCCCGGAAGATTCCTGGGGGATGACGGCCGAAGAGATGATATCCGACTGGGACCTCCTGCCTAATTACAGGAGGGCGTGCCGCTTATATTATTTGATCAACATGTCCATATTAGATATGTGCTTCGGAGAAGCCAACAGCAAGGCTCACTTGCAAGCATGCTCCCATGCAACTGGACCGTCAGCAGAGTTTCTTAAGACCTGGCAACCTCTCGGCTTATCCAAAGAATCCCAGGGATTCCTAGCATCTGCTTGGTACCTATCGGATATACAATGTATCAGCATAGACAATCCGTTCTTAGAGACAGAACTATTCCGTTTCTTGACAGATAAGGCCAAATAGAAAGAATGACCTCTTATCTTTTGTGAACTCACTATGAACACATACTATCTATGCGCCAGGTAATCCAGACAATAAGATCCTTAAATTATATTCTAGCGACTCGAGCGGGGGTAAAAAATATACCGGCCGCCAGCTTTTATATTTTTTGTAAGCTGGCGAGCCCCCGGGAATGCTTCGGGGTTTTCAAATGTGACAAGTAAGATGACCGCATCATTGTTGCTCCGCACGCGCACACTATCTTATCTCTTGGAGAGGGAATAGATGCAGTGTTTATTTGAGCAACACCTTCTATATCCATTGGTTCAATATATGTTGGCGTTCTCACCTGTTTTTGCATATGTATATATTTTTGATGCCGCTTAGAAGCCTGGTGCCTTTGAGGATTTGTTGATACTACCCCTCCGCATACACATAGAGTCCCAGGGGAAATAGTAGGATTTGTCGTAAGGCTAGGATGTATATGTGCGTTCATCATGGTTGTTTGTGCCTGTACGCCAGGAATAGTTTTACTTTTGGTCGCGGTCGGTTTCATTTTTTGTCCTTGTTTTAGCTTAGTTTTAGTCCGAGGCTGTGCTTGAGCCAGAGTATTATTGTTATTATTATTCCTAGCGTGTACCCCAAGAACTGATGGCATGCTAAATGTTTCCCGCGATGGAACAGGAGTAGGTGATCTAGCCCGGGAAGAGTTTACATCTTTACAAGTATCGTCTCTGCCTCGTGACGGGTCAGCACTAACAAACTCTCCACGAGCAAAGGCAGTTCCTCGGTTCACTGCGAGGCTTCCATGTTTGTCTATCCAATATTGTTCCCGAGCCAATAGCTTATCTTTACTCTCACATGGATATTTTTCCACAAGCATGATCTTTGCATTTTCATCAGCCCGGAAGATTTCAAAGCTCGATAGATAAGTCGTCGAGTCCCCAGAGTTATACTTCCAATATTCGAGCAAATGCTGCGTTAGCCTCACTCGTAAATCAGATACCCACGTGCTCCCGATGTATACTCGATCTATCTTTGGCGAGTATATCTTATATATCTTTGCACCACTTAGGCGATCCATGCCGAGCAGAGTCTTGTATTTGAAGAATAGCCGTCTCACGACTCAAAAAATAAAAAGAATCTCATTCGAACACACTCATGTTTATTTGTGTGGGCTTAGTTCAATGGCAGTTATTCCGCCCTTCTCTTTGACTCGAGAAGGCTCGAAGATCTGATTGCCTGCTTTGTCCTTCAATGCTAAATATGCTGACTTGGCCTCGGCCTTTGTTTTGACATGCGGAGCGTATTTCTTAAGGTCTTCCTTTTCCAAGTATGCATCAAGATCGGCGTGGTGTCGCACGGCCTTAATTACAACCTTGTGATCACCCCCGCCAGGAGTCTTTACAATGGCGGGCTTTCCTACATGTTGTTCATAAAAACCTGGCGAGCCCACTCGGGCCTCTACTACTTTTCTCCCAGCTTTCATCTCGGAGAACCATGGTTCTTGCGCGAAGATACGGGGCTCACGTTGGCGTCCTCCCGAGTAAGACCCAGAGTAGTCCTCACCGCATCCCCCAGCAAATCCTCCGAAGAATCCTCCATGTTTAGACCCCATGAACTTCCACAATAATATTCCCACTACTAGCACTGCTAGGAATATTAATAGCATGGTCGTATTATCCATTCTTTATAGAGAGACGTAGTATATGACATGAATGGAAGTTTTCCGGTTTCTAGAAAAAACTAAAAATCATACCGGGATGCAATTGATGATGCACCGCGATCCTCCCAAAAACAATATTAATCTTATAGCCGACTATGTTCCGTGTAAATAGTTTCCTTAAGAGTATCATATGGCCTTCGCCGGTATGCGACAATGGCCGCATATGTTGCCGATACGCATAAACTAACAAATATAAATACCGATGAAAATACAAGCTCGATGTTCACATTGTTCAACCTAGCCCCAGTAGTATTCAAAGTGATGTTTTCCATAGCGCGATCAAACCTTATCAGTATATGACAATCATATACAAAAAATATAACTGAGCTCTTTTTAGACTTGGCGGCAATAATTTATAGCCTTTTGCAGCCTCCCGATAATACGTGGGTTCACACATACTAATCTATAGCTATCTAGCACATCCATCAAATACTCCAGAGAACCCGACCATCGAGGAAATAATGTATATAATCTTTGCTTGAACACGGTTTCGTCACATAATCCAGCAATGAATACTCGCAAGTAATGTTTGGATTCCCGGATTGCAGTATGTGTCCGCGGGACATCCGAGCGCATCGCCCAAGAGTAAAATGCACGCTTGAACTTTTTATACTTTTTCTTAGAAATGTCTCGAGATAAGCTCATTCTTTTTGCCCGCGTCACAAAGCCAAACATATGGTCCATCCAAAAATAGGGTTCGACAATTACAAGCATATTCGCAGGGGACCCAGCACGGATATAGGATTCAACATAACATAGCGGATACAATATGATTCCTGGTGACATTAGGATTTGTTTTTTGACCACGTATGAGATCACATCTTGATTAAGCTCACCGGCCAGCTCCCTGAAGATCAAATATTTTTGGAAATACTCTGTAGATGCCAGCATTTATATTTTTATTCTTTGGTGTTTCATTTTTTACACCTAACTATGTTTGGCCACGAACCTCCTCAAAAAACTGAAAGCCAACTGGTAAATTAATACATAATCACTAACGCGTATGAACATCCCGGCCTTTCGCTCACGTAGAGGTAGCAGTCGCACATCCGCTGCTTACACACCAGTGTATTCAAACGGAAGAGTAATGTTGGACGGTAATAATCTACCAGTCATAGTAATGGCCGGCTCGGATCAATACAATTATTATCTCCGCGCTGGAGTCAGACTCATTAGTAACTCTACTCTAGCAACTACCACGCCAAAACCGAACTTGGGTTCAGTTCCATCTTCAATACAAGCCTCTGATTCGCTAGAGTCCAGTAGCGAGCCCCAAGAAATCCCAAGTGAACAAAAAACAAATACCCTTCTGGAATTTCCAACTTCTTCCAGCTGCGATTAGTTTTTTATACATCCCGCGCGCAAATACGTGATATTTTTTATGATCGTGGCCGCCACTGGACTAGGTATGTTGACTTCAATATAAGCACCAACGGGCTGTTTACTTACGTGTATAAAAGGGGTCTCCTCTATGGAAACCATTAATTTTGTAATCTTCTCTCCAGGAGCTATAACGAACTTCTTTCTCTGAGCGTCACACAAGCTATCTTCGTTGTAGCTGAGCATCCTAGAAAACCACCTAGAAATTAGTAATGAACAGCACTCTCCGGCACCCCACATACATTTAGGCGGCCCACATATACATCCGATATTCATTAGGTGCGACATAAAACTCCTTTCCGCGTATAAAACTAGATCCCTTGAGGCTTGACTTGTATTCCTATAGTTAGACCCAGTTATCGCGGCAAATATAGAAACCCATGTGGATGATATGATTTCTCCAACACATAAAGATGCGTTTTCTACCGCGTTGAGAATCCGTACATCTTGTACTAGCAAATGAGAAATAGCTATGCGTTTATCAATGCAATTCTTATTCTCATTCATTATTTTTTCCACAAGATCATAATCATCACTCTTGTACGCGTTATATAACGCATCATAAAAATCCATTCTTTTCCGCAAGGATAATTGTAGTTTCTCCATGGATATGTAACGTGTTAACATATTACATGTCTGTTAATCATTTTTACCCTCGCGTAAGATTAGTCTCTGATCACACCTCCCACCGTTCACCCTAAGATCAACAAAAAAATAATCATAATTGCCACATATAATCTTCTCGATCACATGGATGTTCGAGAGAGTTCCCTAGAGATAGTTTCAATGGGATCATCTATTTTACGTTCACTATATGGAATCTCACATAAGTCAAGTATCTTCTCGGCCAATTCCTCTGGAACAAACTGAAGTTTTAATATGAGCTCGCGAGCCCCAGGAACATCAAAGATAGCCGCGGCCCATTGGGTAGGAGTAGCAGAGAGATCCTCAAAGAAGTGAGACAACTCTAAAAAGTATTGACACCTTTCTCGAAATAGGCAATTAGCCAAATACTGTGAGACAGCCCATGGATTAACAGTGCACATTTCTGGCTGTATTCTGGGAATGTTCACCGGGATGAACTGCCCGGCATTAGTGAATATATTTTGCCCGCGCGTTGCCACTAGAGGAGCTCTAGACATAGGCTCTATGTGATTAGCATGGAACAGTGCCGCCACCAAGTCCCAGCGAGCCGTAGAAAATATCTCTGCAACAGGATCTCTTTGTTGAGATCTTCTGACAGGAGAGTTCATTATTTTTTGTGTCCCTTCCGCGTTCTTTGACAATTCATAAGTGTATCCGGCATAATCATAGAACGCAAACTCCACAGCGACAATCAGATCGGTATTCAAGTAAACATCTAGCGGATCTACCCAGCAACATACGTGTAAATCCAAATTTACAACGCTTGAGAATCTCTCGAATAACTGTCTGGCCTTCTCCATGTAACCGGCACGAACTACTCCAATACCAGCAAAGTTCTTTGCGTCTTTGAAAGCAGCCCGCAAAAATCCTAGATTATCCCTAAGTATACATGTGTGAACTGGGATCACCCAACCGCATTCTGTATCAAGCCAGTCCCCAGGAGTAGGCAAATAATAGCTAGCACACCATTCCATCTCTTCTATTGTCTCCGGAACGGCCCCAGAGAATAGCTCATCTTGACGGGCGTTAGTTAAACATATTTCTTCCATGTTCGCACTTATGTATCAGCGGGCCCCAGTTAGTTTTTCTTAGAAAAAACAAAAAAGAGGGAAATTAAACAGGAGTCGAAACTTTATACTCTGCAATAGCAGTATCTAAAGTTCCCCAACATTTGTAGTTCGGGTTTATTATCGTGTTGTTGAAATAATTCATGATTATGCGAGTCAATGTCCTGCTATCATCTTAGTGCGGACAAATCCCCGTATAACTTCAGAGGAATTTGAAGGATTACTTTGGATGGGATTTTCTATAACGGAACCGCTCATAAAACACGTGCAGAACCGCGCCGATCTTAAGCAAACTCTAGAGGAATTTATGAGAACTCCCGAGGTCTAAACTTTGTCTTGAATAGGCTGCATTCATATTTTTTGTCAAGTCTATGAGTTTCCTAAAAAGTACGCCTTGGACTTTCCTTGAGCGTTAATAAAAATGTTACTGTTGTTAGAATATATAGAGAGAGAGAGAGCATCTCACTACAAACAATGGAGTTTGTCAAGTACTACAATAGGGCAGTTCAAGATATAGAAGATGACGGCATAGAATGGCTATTAGACGTGGCTTCTAATGACGAATCTCAAGTTGTTTGCTGTGGCGGGTTCTCGTTTGTCCTAGAAGCTGGAACGGCAACATGTATGCGAGGAGGTTACGCCACAGAGACAATTCCCCGCGCAGACTTCCGGAGGCTCATCGAGGGAACTCTCGGAGCTAGAGGTTGCCGAGCCGGACACGCATGGTAAAAAATTGAATACGCGATATGACAGCACATAAAATCTCATGCATTTGTGTTTACTCGGAGTAATACTAATCGGACTATTCATTGGGTCCATAGCGGTCGGCTGGGCACTTACCGGAATGGCGATCCTAGTAGCGCGCATAGCTTCGGCGATATACTTTGTAAACTCACATCTATTCGGAGCATCTTATGAGACCTGGGCCTCTTCATACTTAGCAACAATCATATTAATGGTATCTATCTGTTACTCGATAGTTATCATGTCTGCAATGGTTATCAAATATATACAAGGTAAAACCGACGCCGGACCAGAAGATGCTTCAAACGTGTAATACGTAAAATGGATTATTTTTTGTGTCTTACCAGGATGGCATCTCATCATCTCTCAACACAAAAAATGAAAGATTCTTTCAAGATTATTCTAATAATAATGCTAAGAATCCGCTCGGACTCACAGACTTCCCAGGAGGCTATCTTATTCCTAGACTTTCTAGAAACCTTCATATCCGCTGGGGCTCTCAGAAGTATAACTGATCATTTACCCGTCTGGAGCAGAGTCGCACTATCGCAAGCACTGGGAATCCGCAGGGATCTCATTGTATCCGGCCAAGTATTCGTACGACTAAACCGCACCCTATACTTGACTCTGGAATACATTGAACCTTATTTACATCGAAATGAAGATCTCCCGGTTGACATTTCAGAATACTTTAATGTGCGCGGAAAAGTTAAAGCAAACTCAAGTATTGCTATGGTTTACAATATATCTCAGAGAATCCCGATGAAATGGCGCCCCGCCATTTACTCCAAAGTGATTAATGAGTTTACATTTGACAAACACGGAGGGGTGCAAATCACATTATGTGAAAAAAGAAGCCCTATCAAGCTTTCTGAAATTTTGGAGTTCTCGATGTTTGACCTAGATATATGTAAAATTATCTATAGAATGTGCCGATACAATACGGCAACCATTCCGGATTCTCTTGTAGAAGTCCTACATGGAATATCATTAGAAGATAAATTATCAGCACAGATCCTCTCACATATGACTGACGATATCGAACATACACGGGATCTTTCCGTGGATCAAATGCGAAGTATTCTTATTCGCGTATCGAACGCAAAAAATATCGCAGCTATGACTCGAGCTTTCGAGCTATTGTTCCAGCAAGACTTTAATAAATCTGACGGAGAACTTTATGATTTTCTAGATGTGCGCGCGTATCTGCAACACGTAGAAATGCTAATGAATTGGCTCAAACATGGAACTAACAAGCACATGGTGAACACATTTCTACGAAATTTTCACAAACTGCCCGGGGATGTTCAAGTTGCTTTTATTCAGCAAGGCATAAATCAAATAGGAGACGTTACCATATATTTGGAAAAATCCTACAAATACGCAAGAGAAATAAAAGCAACATGTTTGCAATTAGGCAATAGTGTTAATATTTGCAAACGCGGACAGCCCATTCATAGATTAAAATGGTCGGTAAAGAATGTATCGGTAACATTTAACTCATTTATCTCTAACACCGTAAAAGCCGACAGATACATTCCGGCATTAATGCAGTTCTTTGAATTGGAAGACGTATTTGCAAACTGCACATACAAGACTCTATCCCGCGCTAAAGATATTGTTGTAGCGTATAAACAACATGAAGAACCGATCTCGTCTATTCTCCAGAAAATACATGCCGCAATACAAACGGTCAACACAGCTCTTTGTCAGCGTACAATTTCTCTTATTGCCGCCGGAATCCCAAGTGGAATATACGATGATTTCGGATGGTACACACACGCATATTATGCTATCAATTATAGGAATATTGATTACTTTCAGTGGCTCATTCGTATTTACCGCGCAATACCAAATACTATATCGAAAGAAGACGCCTCGCGAGCATTCCGTGGTGCCATCTCAACCGGAAACATTAAGTACTATAGATGTTGCGTAGAAGCGGATATGCCGTTGACTAACCGGGACAGACGGAAAATAACAGATAATATTTTGCTCGACTCGAAATTGAAAGAAGCTTTCGGGATTGAGATACGTGTGTGAGCGCGCTAAAAGCAAAAAGCGAGAGAGCTTTATTTTTTGAACCTCTGGTGTCAAAAGAACTAAAAAATAAAACAGCCCGTGTTCGCTCTTAAGTGTAGCCTATATTCTGACAGACTTTCAAAAGTAACCGTACTTGGCTGGCTCATAGCCATACCCAAAGATCTTAACAATTCCTAGGAAATGACTATTCTTACAAATCCTGGCGGCCTCAATATTTTCTTTGGTCACTTCCAACCCGCAGACAAATAACAAATATGTGATGTGTGCAACAGTAATATTATATGACTTCGCGGCATACTTCATAGGGTTTTCAAGTAAATCATTCTCATGACATATCTTGAGAAGTTCAATCGAAGGATCCCAAAGAGCACTCTTGGTAATTCGTTTACGCAGACTCGCCGTTATAACTTCTGGCCGGGCTGACTTCAAGTGATCTCTGATAAACTCAAGACACAACGCAGCATCCGAGGATTTTATCATATCATTAACTATAACGCCATCTATCCCTAAATCTTTGCTCGGACCACATACAACTTCCGCGAGACTCTCAGGGACCATTATAACCACATTAGGCTCTTCGGCAAAATAACCCATGGGATTATCTTGTGTGTTTTCTAGCTCTCTTACTAATAAGCTTTTCTGTTCTTCTACTTCTCGAGTAAGCTTTTTGATGAGTTCCTGGAGGCTCCGTATTGGGGACATGTCTCGAGTCCAACCCAAAGATAATTTCTGCTGTTCATCTTGTAGGATTTGTATCTCCTCAAGGAGACCCTGTATTTTTTCTTGAATCTCGTTCGACATTAGCGTATCTGATGCCTATTGTGTTAGTACTTATCATTTTTTACCGCTTGTAAATATCATTCACTATGTCAAAGAATAAAAAATACAAAAAAGATATGTATTTGTTTTTCCCATGTGTATCGCTGGGATTTGTTTACAAGATGCTCTGACATTTTTCGCGTATTAGCTCTAACTCACCAGGATCGGTAAAAATCTCAGAAAGACTTCTCAAATAATAAACTGACCATGGTGGTTGGCCTATTGCTCCTTCTAACATAGTATATGAGTTAAGCAATGTCCCGGCGAACTTATTTTTTATATCCCGCAAGACCCGCGTAGGCATTTCGGAACCAATACGCCTAGACAAGTTTATATTTCCCATGGGCTCCATAGTAGACAATAGAAATTCAATCACGCAATGTGTGTAATCCGCATTACACGTATTATATGTATTACACGTGCACGTACAATGCCATGCGTACAAGAGCCAGTATGTACTGTAAGTTCTCTCGGGCCCAGTGAGATTCGCATGTATCCGTAAGAATTTCCCTATGGATGATTTATTCAATACGGATGCATCCCATTGAGTGAGCATGTAAAATATGAACATCCCCGGAGGGATTAATCTGTCTCGGGCGGCCTCAAATATGTACTCTGGGTAACAATCCAGAGTATATGTTATGGCTATTTCACATATGGTATCTTCGCGACGCCATTCTGTCTCAGGAGAACTTGCATTACTCCTAGAGACCTGGCGGGCAAAATCATGCAACATCCCATATGTAAAATAGGCTTCTATGAAACAACACTTTTCTACAATAGGTATTCTGCGGGCAGTTTCTCTACAAATAGGCCTAAGAAATATTCTGGCGGCACCCAAATGATGAGATATTTCTACTAATAAATCCGCGGGAAACTCCATTTCTATTTTACAACTCCACGTGGGCAAGATTCATTTTTACAAAACCCTAATATATAGCGTGCCTCCCCCACACACTCCAAAAAAAGTAAAATTGATTCGCAGTATCCTAATTGATTAACCACAACATAGTTCATGTCCGAGCAATTCTGTTATTATACCGCGATTAACGCTTGCATCTTTGAGTTCGCCACTGTGACTAACCGAGTCCAACTCAAGAGCATTCTTGACCGCGCTAGAAACCTGTTGTCCAAACGATACATGATCTTACATTGCCCTAAGAGTCTCCATGATTGTACTGTCACTGATTATGCGCTATTGCAAACGCTCGTAGAACATGCCGAGCTCGAATATGCACAATAATACAGCCATCAAAGCGATAAGTAAAATTGTCTTTTTTTACTCGGCCCCGGTAGACCAAATGTAATCTTCCGCAGTGGCGTGCGCCCGAGCGACCGCCCATACTTTAGCTTCATACAAAGCAACACTTGGGAAAGGAGGTGGATTTCTAGCAGGTTCCAAGAATGACTCTTCAGGGTGCCAAAGTTTGAAGCGATTCGCTGGAATTTCCTCGTTGTAATCATGTTTTCCCAGATGAACAAGATTAATGAAGCAGTTCGGATAAACAATAGCTAATGCCTTAGCAAGCATCGCTGAGGTTGCCCCGAGCCAAAATACAATTGGATCTTCAAAATCATGCTTGTCAATAGGATGTTCGCGGAGAGCTGTTATAAAATGAGGTTCATACTCAGGCCCATATAATCCTTTGACAAATGTCCCGTTATTATTTGCGGCCCATCGTGTAGCATATGAGAGTAATGCCGGATATGTCGCCCCAGGGATCTCCATAATGATTGCGCCAAAGCGCTTGGCCAGTATATTTGTAGGATAATCTGACCGGGCAAGAAATGCCACGAAGGGCCTGCGATGAAACCAACACGACACTGCATAAGCTACATGACAGAATCCACCATATGTCCCAGCATAGACTATCGGACCATTTCCTGAAGCCGCACCTAAGAACTCATGCCCGCGCTGCTTCGTCCCGCCAGGCAAGTAATCATCACGAATCACTTTTAGCCCTTGATGTGTTTCTATAGTGAACTTAGGATTTGGGTCCACCTTAACGCGTGCATATACGACTTTATTTTTTGTGCGTCCTAGCCAGAGAGTTTCACCTAGAGTTATCCCGGGATCATCTGCGTGTGAATATATGTCCGGGGCACTCTTCCAGATAATTTCCCTAGGTCTAGACTGCTTCAAGGATTCTAGAGTTAATTCTTCAACGAGACTATCTGGCGCGTTCCATACGGCTTCAGGATTATCAGGGCCTATCCATTCTGGCACACACGCCTCAAAATGTTCTCTAGGGAACCAAAGTGGGCAGTTAGGTGTCTGCGATAACTCGGGTATCTTCTGCCAGCAGAACATAGGCTGTGGAGAAGCATATGATGGGGACTTGCCGGCGCGAGCATATTCTTTAGCATACGGCAACAGTCCACGATACAAACTAGAATTCAATGAACTAACATAGTCCCTACTAGGAATGCTAAACCCAGATTCTCCTTGGGCCGGCTTTGACTTATCGTTTATCACTAGCACTAATACCCCTCCGGGCCTAAGCGCATCCCAGCATTTCTTGAGGCTAGGAAATAAAAATCCTTCTAGCCATGCTCGCTCGCCTGAGAATGTTTTTATGCTTTGCCCTGGTGTATCCGCATAAACTTCCAAGTCAAAGTACGGCGGGGAAGTCATGACAATGTCTGCCCGGCCAAGCAAGTCAGGGTTCACTTGCTCAAATGGGGCCTGGATAACGGAATGTTTTTTAGCATCGCCCAAGTCCGAGATTATCTTTGTGTATCCGAGATGTGTGCATGGATTCGGATCAACGCCAATGTATCCTATACCAGATGCAATACATCCTACGAGCCTATCACCCCACCCAGCGGAAAAGTCAAGCATTCTTGCCGGGTATGTTGATACTTTATCAGTCCGCATTCCCTCGAAGTCAGCCCCGGGGCGTCTCACATTGAAGAACTTCACAGCGCCGACCACAAGAGCAGGTCTGAATGTATTGCATCCGAACTCTATTTTATACAGCGCCTCTGTTTGTTCTCTGAGGCTTCCCGGGTGATCCTTTACAATATGAGACCCATGTTTTGCCCAGGCAGTCCTCAAAGAATCCTGAGAATCATATCGTCTACAGTCAATCCGGCAAGGTTCATTATAATAATCTGCTATCCAGCCCACAGCCCAATAGTCATCCACATCTACCGCGATGAACTTCAAGAAATTATCAAATGTCTTATCTTGTTTTGAGAGCCCCGGCAAACTACGAATCTCATACGGAATCCTAGTAACCAGTTTGTATTCGGCCCGGCTGAGAGCCTCTAGTGCCTGCTTGACATCCTGGCGTTGCAGTCTCACCCAAGGATATTCTGGCACATCATTAGGATTACCATCTGGTAAATTGCTTACTAGCGCCTCGCTGGCGCCTGTCACTCCTCGGATAGGCCGATAATGCCTAGCAACTAGTTTCATGACAAGCAAACATAATAATAAAACCCCCACAAGTATGACCAAACACTCAAACCCGTCCATATTATATATCTCTTGAGAATGTTATCTTTGGCGACCGCATAATAGACATAACAAAAAAATGAATGCACTCGATAGTGTGTTCTCAAAGTGCCATTATGTGTGATGCCATTACATTCTTCACAGCCGCGATTGACTTTGGGTTCATCCAAGAAATAGTAAAGTTTTTACCTGCTTGGGAAAGGTTCATGTTAGCATTATCTCTCGGGCTCGATTGCAAAAAAGTATACGCCCCTGCATTAATTTGTAACGTTGACAAACGCAGCTATTTAACTCCTAGTTACGCCGGGGTTTTTGGCGCAGATAGTATTCACGACATAACTATTACATCTTTCACGCATGTGATTATTGACTTTTCAAAAAACATTCAGCATTCGAAGTATTTCTGCGAGATATATAAACTAGCCTTTCCAGAGGATTTCATTCATGTGGGAGGCGCGGGTTGTCTTCGCATTATGGAGACGCCATGTGATAACTCGGACGCCCCATTAAATAGTGTTCTGGCACACCAACGCCAATCTCATGAACCATATGACGTCCTAGCACATCCAGAAAAATATGGAACTTATGAAGCAGCCATGCTCATCTGGCGTTTTGGCATATTGTCCAAAGACCCTAGCGATTTATACGAAAAAACAAATTACATCGGGTCTAGCTTACAAATAATTGCCACGTTAGTCCACGGAGATATAACTAATATCATGTGTTATGAATCCTTCGATCTAAACTTATACTATGTTTTAAAGAACATTGATTCAAAGCACTTTCGCGATAAATCATCAAACATACGAATCAATTTATTCAAAGTTCTTTACCACAGAGAAAAAAATGCCCGCAGAATGAAAGTAAATAATTCATATTCTTTGTTTGATAGCGACATAGAGGCAATTATATCTTGGGTACGAGATGCCGTACAGCCCAAGAGAATAACATTTGACGTGAACTTTCACGGTTGTGCTAATGATATTGTCCGACTTATAAATGCCGGGCTTCTCAAATTTATTCCTGTGCAGATTGTCGTTATTAAAGATTTTTTGAAAATAAACGTGGATGAGATAGTGAACAGTTGTCAACGAGACAATGTAAAAATATCCGCAGTTTATATGCCTTATCGCGGCTATCGCGATAATGTATTTCAAGAACAGTTACATCTAGAATACGCTCAGCTCCGAGATGACTCTTGTAGGTATAAACACGTTGAACTTCTTCTCGCACATACAACTGCTACTTTGTTCGATATTGCTAGTTTACTTAATCAAACTCCGGGAGAATTTAGGATCATGGTAAAACTGGCGCAAAAGCATAGGCCTGGATGCAACACCGAGGAAATATATTCTCTGCATGAATATGCAAGAATATGGGTTGGTAAAACTAGCGGATATACACGTTATCCTCCAAAAATATCCGACCTTATGAAAGAGTGCATCCGATGTCGTAACTATGATTATTTACTTTGGTTATTTAGCATTTACCGAGCATCTCCTAGGATAATCACTACGGCACAGTTGTCCAATGTGTTCGCCATGGCAGTCATTTCGGAGAACATGAGGTTTATCAAAATATTTGTGGATGAGAATGTGAAATTATTAGAACCCGCACGGGAGAAGATAACCCGAGAATGTATGAATGAGCAGCTTGTAGAGGCCTTTGGAATATTTATCCCATAATGATCCTGTGGCAACCTATATATTTTTTGTGTCCGTCCCATGTGAGGTTTTATACGCGGGCAAAAAATGAATACATGATAACATTAATGTAAAACTCTATTCTTTATGGAATATTTTAGAATACTTATTAACTCCCAGGCGATCCAAGAGATTATCCAACATCTAGACGCCTATTCTAGAGTACGATTAGCCAGGGCTCTCAGGGTTCCCGATGATATATGCCAAGTCATCCCGCCAATTGTCCGAATCTCAGGGAAGGCATATTTAACCCCAGAGTATCATCTGGAAAATCAGAAAGTCAGGAAAATTAGCAATGCTCTCAGGGAGTTATTTCCCGATGTGATTAAGAAATCATTAGTTGTAATTGATCAAGTTTTTATGAGATTGTTTCACCTTACAAATCCTCAATATAACATTTCGTACACGCTGTATCCTAAGAAATTACAATTGTACAATTACGCATTCGTCGTGAATGCATATGAGTATCAGCGTAAACATCCAAACATTGACCTTTGTAAGTATTTCATTATTGATCATGGTGCGCATCTTGCAGTCAAGATTATTCACTACGCGGAACCAGTGGAACCAAACACTCATAATATTAAAAACTTATTTGACTATATTTGCCGTGTGCCGATTAACGCCTCGTTTACAGCAGCTATACTCGGGTATATTCACAACAATGCGCTGGTTAACTCGGATGTACTAAAAATCTTATACCCTATCAGACATAGAATACAACCCTGTCACAAAAGCTATTTTTCTACGCCGCTCTCTGACGGGAAGTGTTTGCTCGAGAGAATGTATCGCAATGCTCCAGCTATAGATTTGTTTGTCACTCCTCCAGATGATGTTTTGATAATGTTGATCTCTACGGGGAAATTCATTGGGCGTGTCAGCACTAGTTGTAAGACCACAATGGCGTATGTAAAGTACTTGCGTACAGCCATTGACGCTAATGTTCATATAGGTACTTCCTTGGTTAAATCATATCCTGACGTCGATAGAGTCTTCACAATCAAATATAAAGCACTGCTTAGCTCGAATGACGTCGCTTCAATACTATGTTTGCTTATTGAGAGCGGGATGAATCCAGCAGAATTGCTGGCTCGCCTTAGGTGTAGAGCATCCGTCGAACGTATATTCATCAATTACGTCAAGACCGCTCGCGCACTCCGACCAGACATACCAGTCAAACATTATTGTGTCGATTTGACAGAATATATATTTGTAGATGCTGTATCGGATGATTTATTATGTGGACCAGACTGCACAAACGATTGGGTGAAAACTTTGGATCTCATGGCAGAACATGGTTCAATAAAATGTTTTAGTAGGTTGCTTCAACTCGCTGAACAGGATCCTAGGTTTGTCTCGGTCCGAGATAAACGCAAGAAATACATACACTCGCACGTGGTCGCAGTAAAATCCATGGACTTAAGATTTGTCCGAGCTGCAATAGAATATGGTCCAAGTATGACCGTAGAAGAATATCTGGACTTATGTTTATCTGATGACCAGTATGAATACGCAAGGAAATACTATGCGGGTTGGCTTGGGCTTGATTAAGCTAAGGCTCACGGCACTTTTATTTTTGCTCATCATGTCGCGCGTTATAAAAAATAAAACGCTCGGTGGCAAATCCGCATTTACTTTTTTGACCGGGTAAAAATGAATGAGCGAGCAAGACAATAGAATATATTCATTTTACTACATGTCTTCTATGAATGACCCTAGATATCTGTTTGACTTTCTAGCTTGCCAGCGAGCCCTGACATTAATAACAAGATACTTAAATCCCATTGAGCGTGCACTTTTTGCGAATGCTCTACACTATACACGTAGTGATGTTGATGGCGTGCCTCTAGTTGTTACTTATGACAACCACAACACGTACTTTGCCACCCCCGCAGGATTAACGAATCCAATTCGTGCTATGTTATATTATGGGGAATTAGGTTTAGACATGCAAATTCATGTAAATGCGCTACATGTTAATCTTTATGCTATTGCCTTTCCGGAAAGGTCGTTTGGACACTTTGGAAAAAGTACGGTCCATATTGGGACCAATGCGATAATGATACATATATACGATGCACTTTCCCGAGCTAGTCTAAAGATAGCAAATTCTAAAAAAATTACATATAATCTGCCAGCACTGGCTCTGTATAGATTTAAACAGTACAACGATGGAACGCTACTTCGTGAGAATCTAAGTAAAACCATAAGAAGTATATCATGCAATAAGCAAGAATACATACGTGACCCATTCTTGTCAAAGTTCCTCGATTGGCTAGATCGGGAAGATCCACAATTTATATATCAAGCTATTCATACTTTGGCTCGTGGCCTAACTGTTCAAAACCATCTCCAATATTTCCTGCGAGAAAACTCATCTGGATTATGTTTGCTTGAGAGGGATACATCGAACTACAATCGAAATGCAATCTACAATTCCAGCTGCGAATTTAGACTAGCAATTTTACAATCTGGGAGATTTCGCGGCAAGATTGCGTTTAATATGGGAGAAAAATATTCCCTGATAGAAGTCCTGATGGTATGTGTGACCCAAAAAATAATGACACGGCTAGGAACATATCGTGGCGCGATCAAGCTATTTTCTAGATATCAGAACTCAGACGTGCCAGATCGTCAAGTATATTTGCACACGCCAGGCTTGCAAAATATAGAGACCATTCTCGAAGTAGCAGATATTTTATCGGGCGTCCTAGGAATTGTAAAAACATTTGAGTTCTTATCAGTACATTGTACAAAACATAATATTGGCACGTTAGTCACATATACTGTGTCAAAATGTCCAGAGATTCCAATTGAGAACTATTGTGGTAAATTATCATGGCTCAACGTGATGCTAGACATTCCTGCGGCTGACTTTAATTATTCTTGGGAATTTGTAAAAAGTTCTATTCGCGCGGGAGCGATCAAGCTATTCACACATGCGCTCGAACATGAGTCGAATACGCTCAAATATAGACTGTGTGAATTATGGATTGAAGTATTCAAATCTAGGGATTTACGATTCACTGCAAGATTGATGAAGGCAAATAAATATCTTCCTTCTGCCGCCATGGAATATATAAGGAAAATATGCCGTGATCAAACCAAGTTAGATCTCTACAACGAATACTATTCGACCCAGTGATCTAACATGATCTTAATATTTTTTGTCCCAACATAGGACCCTCCTATGCTCTTCTACCGATCATAAAAAATGATTGTACACACAAGAAAAATGTAAAGTATACTTTGATGAAGCGAATCGCGCCAATTAATAAGTGGATGGCTTACTCGGAGCCACCAACCACTAACATGGTATCTCTGATAAGCCTGTTCGCAGAGAACTCAGACGTCTTTAAAGTGATCGCCAGATATCTGGCGAAGTATTCAATTAGCGCTATCACTTGTACATGTTCGGGAATGGGCAAGTTGTCCAGTGGTTTTCCTAGGGCGCGCCCTCGTATTCCGGAAGTCCTGGCGGATATACATAATCTATATGATTTAGTATATACTGGCTTTTCTACGGACATTACTGATTACTTTCCGCACTTATGTCTCAGCTTATACCGTGAGGACTCAATGATGACCAATCCTTGGTGGAACTTCAAGGAAACTATTAAATGTGCTGCAATAGTACGTGGTCATCCAGCGGATAAATATGATTCTTATATGAGAGTAAAAACTCTGGTAAGGTCCGGCGGAATTACAAGCGAACACATCTTAGATAAGATATCTCCTGAGTATCTACCATGGGTGCCCAGGTACGCGGTCAAACACGGGTACATCGATGCGACAAAGATGATCTTCCAGAATATGAACGTCAATAATGGGATCGTCTATGCGCTCAAGCAAAAAGATCATGTATCTGGCATAGCAGATATGTTGCACTGTCTATCAGATATGCATGATGGCAATCCGGCAAGGTCATGCGTGATTGACCTGGAGCATGAAGTTATATATGGGTCAACCATGCGCGTATGCTCGCAAGTTTATATGATGATAGATATGCTTGAGGATGACGATAATACAGATTCTGTACTCTATAGTGATTACTCTAAGTTCATCTATGGTCCTGTATTTTCTAGCGGGCGATATGAAATACTTGAATCTTTGAAAGCTATCGGGACTAGGGAGTTTTTCAGGCGCGCAGAGCTATCACGTTACTTGTACGCTGAGTTTTCCCCGGAGTATACTGGAAAACGACCTAAGCGCGAAAGAGACATATCTTTTAGAACTCCCGAGCAAGCCAGGGATTTCGTGGCTGCTTTCATAAGTATGGAACATCTTCACCCGGCTTCACTGGTTTGGCTTGTAGTTAACTTATCCATGCCTGTGTTGACTCGGGAACTATTGCGGGCATATCCTCGCATATTTCCAGTGATGGCTTATTGCGATTTGAATAATATGGTCTTTGATATCCCTGAGGTGTTCAATAGTGTAGTCGTGTATATGCCGAAAGATTTTGAGAAGTTTGTCCGAGCTTACGATGGTACAACATGGATGCTCAGACGCGATGCGCTAGACATATACACTGAGGATTACAGTAATGATACTCCTAGTTATGATGAGCTGTTGTTATTCTATTGCGCCGGAGCAAATATATATGATGTTCCACATTGCATAGGTGACATCATATATAATAAATATGACAACTCGGATTCACTAGATGTGCTAGAGACAAACAAACAAACAATTTCGCAAATATGCGCCATGGGCTCGATCATTCGAGAATACCTAGGGCTTACAAAAAATATGTGGGATGTCTAGGCGCGTTGTGTCACCATGTTATTTTTTGTCCTTGCTTGGCTCACTGTTCGAATAATATTTTACACCACAGTAGGCATTCTCTTGCAACAGATACCCATCCTTGATCATATTATATGTTAACTCCAAGAAGGCATCGACGTACACAGTGGATTCTAAGGAATCATCTATTTCCGGCATAGGAAGGAATCGCATAAGTGGCGCGCTCATATTGTTTTTGTAGAGTTATCGCATACAAGTATCAGTTTTTACCCGTTTCTCTAGCAATAACTCTGCAAATACGCCAAAAAATAAATTGGTGTATCCTCATCATGTAGATGTATTTTTTACTTGTCGCTATCAGGCATGAAGAATGCATTCGCACCTCGCACGCCTGTGGGTCCAGCGGGGATGTCTTGCCTTCCTAGGATTTGTCTTAAGAATGCTGTTGTGACATCCTCGCGGGCAAGCTCTATGACGGGAATAGCATATATAGTGGGAATGTTTTCTATGCACTTGGCATCATTAAGATATGGGACATAGTATTCAGGCCCGAGAAATTTTTCCATGCGAGAATGAATCATCCAATACATATTCCAATGGTTAATCTTAGCATAAAGGTCTCTCAATATAGCTTGGGCCTTAGGATTATTCTCTCGAGCCTTTTGGATTGTCTCATCAATGCTAGGAATCGCCAAAGATGTGTTCATATCTAGGAGGTTGTTATGTGATTGAGAGGCCGAGAATCAATTTTTAGAATACCTTGTTTGATCTCATATATATATTTATGACTGAGGATCTATATGAATCGCTCAGAACATCTAGCACGTATACGCTAGAATACATATTACATATATTGACATTCCCGGGATCCGCTAGGCGACAAATGAGTACTGGGGAGTTCACGCTGACTGTCCAAAATAATGAATGTGTAGCCGTGAGAGTCTCTGCTTGGTCAAAATATTCTAGGGTTCCGCACGCATACGTGTATGATTGCTCGGAATTAGCAAAGTTTATTAAATGCCTGATTGCCGAGCGCACAAAGTTTCTTAGTCAAGCATCTCCAGAACTGCAGCCCGGCGAGATATCGAAGACACGAAAAAGTAGATTGTTGCTATAATCACGCCAAGAGAAACTGATAGAATGGATATTACTGTCACGGCACCGCTTGTATAGCATGTCATCATATATACTGAGACCCTCTTAGTGAGTCTTTATTTTTTGTAAAAATTGATTTCCGCACGCGTAATCTCATTAAGACATCAACATGTCAACCTGCTTAAGTATGCTCATTGCTGCTATTCTTGAGCCATCACGCGATAACATAATTTCTATCAGAGCCGCTGTAAGTATTATGGATGCAGATGAGTACATTTGTCTCTCGAACGCCTGGGTAGACTATGCTGTGCAGAATATGGACATCATCAGAAGCTCCCCGGGATACTCAGAGTTTGCTTTAGTATTTCGGGAAGAGTACGATAGGATATCTGGCTCGGCCTTTGGGAACTTAATGAAGAAATGCGCCATTCGAAAACAGGCTTTATTACATATTGTCGACTATGTTATCTTCACTCCTTATTTACAGGAAATGTATGAAAATTATCAATTGGGCTGTCAAAGAGCTATACCTCTCCAGCCGATCTGCGCTGAAATATTGTCCTTGTCCAAGATAGACTGCAAGTTGTTTGCCCTATTGCATTGTGTAAAGCATGATGAATTAAGATCCTATGATGATGAATGTGAAACTTTGATGAACTTTATCAAAGAATCTGCCAAATAATACCTTATCTAGTGCGGATCAACCAAAAAAAGTAAAATAATCTTTTTTGTATGGCGCGAGACGCCCAGTTGTAAGGCATGAAAAAACTGATATTCGGAGGAGTAATTGTTTCAAGTTCGCGATAAATGAAGAGACAAATATCCAATAACGCTAACAACCAAGATACTTTGGTAGACCCAATTCCCATGATGATCATAAGCATGTTCCGTACATGTGGTGATGTTGCCCGAGGTATAGTTCGTAACTTGAGCTATTATGAAGCAATATCTCTAAAATGCACATGTAAATACATGACTCGTTTCTGTTCAAAATTATCTATCAAAGATTCCAACGGAAACCCTGTCAAGTTAGGGATTAATATTCACGAAGTCCTAAAAAGGCTTCTATACCCACAAGACTATAATCTTGATGGTCAGTTCACACTTAGTGAACATCCAATCGCTAGGATTTATTCCGAGCACAAACTTGTGCGAGCTTTCGCTAAGCCGCACATTGACATATGGCAGTACTATGCCTGTGTCCGACCCATTTGTCCTGAATGATATGAGTGGCCTTTCTGACAACTGGCTCGCTGTGAAAATATGGATAAAATATCATTCAATTAGAAGAAACGAAAGTTCTGCTAATGCTTTAGCACAATCTCTCGGGGGGTATCTGATCTTCGCCGCCGTGAGAAAGTGTATTTTACTACGAGCCTTCGGGTTTGCAAACGCTTTACTGGTCCGTATAAATGCTGCGACAGTTGCAACCAACTACCTAATATTGAGATGTCTGGTAAAAGCCAAAGATACAACAAATGGAAATCTGGTCAAACTAACCACATACCTGAATCATCCATCGTTCATCCCGGAGGAATCATGTATTGAAACCAAAATAGTGACCGCACCATCTATATTGGAATTATACGCGAGCTGTATGCGCTATGTACACAGCGTGATACTTATTGGAGGAAACCCTCGCGCAGCTTGGGCATACGTCCACAAGATTATGTTTGAGCAGGCAAATATGTGGGATCTATACGATAGCGCGCCAATCGGGTCTTTGTATTTGTTTGGCATGCTATGTGAGACCATTGGAGATTCCATTATTGATGTTGGGCTTGTTAACGGGCGTATCTTTAACACAGATGCAAAGGAATTCTTCAAAAAGTACTTGCGTAGGCACAATATGCGCGATCATTCTCTGATGTATATCTTGGGACTTCTGGACCATGATGTTGCACGCGAGATTGTTGTTAAGAACTTTAGTAAAATAAAACCTACCGCAGAATTATGCATGGACTTTCCGGTTGAAAAGCTGGTTCGCATATTTCGGGATATACCACCAATTAATATATTCTACAGTTTGAGATGCCCATGTTGTTATGAGCGCATTTATTATGATCTTGTCATGCTGAAGTACCTTCTCAACAAGGATGTTTCTGATATTTCTATGGATACTGTTCTATACGGGAGAAACCACGAACCTATGGGGACGATGGCAGATATGATAGCTCATGCGGCGACATTGAAAATTTGAGGACCTCAAAAACAATCACTTATATATTTTTTGACGCCGACCCAAGAACATATTAACGCGAATCAAAAAAATATAAGAACCTCCCAAAGATGGTCTACGAGAGGATGTCTTCGGCTATTTGTTTTTTAGCCTCTTCCCGAGATACTCTTGTGTGAGCAAGATCATCTTTATCTAACATATACCATAGAACAAACAGGTCCCAATCGGTTCCTCGCAAGTCTGCAATGTCTGCATAAACATCGCAGGCTCTTTCATTTTCACAATACTCCATGATAGTACAATCATATTTGTACGCAGTATACATACGAGTTATGCGTGCTGGAAATATTGTTTCTTCTGCAAAGCGCCTTAGTATAAGATTTTTGTTTGCATGTTCATCAGGGACAAATGGTCTTTGAATCAAATTGCTGAACTGAATGAATTCAGCAGTACTCTCTTCGATGCGCGAATATATAGCCGAATATCCTGGGGCGGTGCTGAGTTCTTTGGGGTCCAAATTGTTCGCTAAGTTCACCCAGGCTGTAAGTAGGTTTTTGTATTCCTGGACATCATATGCGGACACTGCTCGTCTTAGTGCTTGTAAATTTTCCTCAATGGGGTTGAAGATAGAAGATACAAGTAAATTCAATGCTACAGACATGATTAAGATTTTACACTGTTATCCGTACATCATTCAATTTTTTATTTTATGAAGTCCTTATGTAGACTGAAGTGGATTTTTCATACTTCTGGGAGCTGACGAGCAAAAAAAGATACGGTCGCCCACATGCTTTTAATAATCGCCATGCCGGGCTAGATCGTGGTATCTCTGCACGGATTCCAGATGCTTGAGATATACTAAGACTTCATCTTTAGACATCATATGTCCATTTTTTGTAGGTTTTTTGTTGACCGCTGGGAGCCTCCAGTAGATTTTTGACACAGCACAAGTATTCATGAGTGTTATTTCGGGTGTTATATAATATTTACATAAGAATACTCATATTTTTTCGAGCAAAAACGACCCACGGTCAAAACCAAGAGATCATAAAGAGGCTATATAAAACTGATTCTATTGAATGAAACCGGATAACGATATTAAGTAAGTTATGTCGGCAAAAACTACTATCACTATTTCCACGGGAAAGAAGGAGCTTTACAAGAGACACTACTTGACCTACCACTGTGACCAAGAAGAACTCCACAAACTACTATGCGCTAGTTTCCTAAACGCCAGTGGTGCTAGATCTCGAGCCAGAGATTTGTGGGGCCGTTCTAATGGGTTTGTCCGCCGCAATATGTACGAGTGGTGCGAATGGTTTCTCAAGAGATACTTTAGATTGTCCGCAAGTATGAGTCATGCCCCGCCTAGTCAATCGTATTACATTAGCGCACCATCTGTATGGTTGAAAGACTACACAGCATGGGATATTCTTGACACCTGTCTGGGTTTCAAAGAGTGTCTGCGCGGATTTAACTATGATCGTTTCTCCGCTGAAAACTAAATAACACGAATGAATAACTATATGTTTTTTATGATCGTGGTAAAAAAATACATGGGCCTAGCCCGGCCTGGCCAATCACGAGGATGTTCGTTTCCTTATTTCGACCATGATATCGTGACATCTATCCACATCCCTGGCGCTCGCTATTTTTTCTAGCAAGTCCCATAATTGTTCCACAGTGAATAAACACAATAGTTTCCTTAAATTTTCTCGGGATACTAGGAGTTTTTTATTTGGTAGACGGTAGTAACAGGCGTACGTGATATCACATATACTTGCGTAACTGCAACAGGTGTTGTATTTCAATATCCTATCAACCACCTCATCCTGTACGCCACAGTTCAAATATAGCGCGTAACATATTTGATACTCCGGGTCGATGTCGCAAAAGTAAGTCTTGTAAATATGTTGTTCTATCTGCGGATTGCGCTGAATAATACCAAATATGCGTTTGCGTATTTTATGAGCTAGCTGATCATTGATTTGTACTAGCTCTGGACGCGCCAGCAATATTCTTTGTATCGATACCGGGCAACAGGTAAGCTCATTATGAATATAGTGATCGATACAATTCCGGGCAATATGGTCTGGAGTGAGGCGCCTGATAATAGATTCTTGCACAGATAAGCTAGGACCATCACCAGCCGGTATTGACCCATTCCCTGCTTCACTTATATGGAATAAGTGAACCCCGAGCACGTGACGGTTTTCTTTTACCTTTTCGTACAAATCATTGCTACATATTGTTATTGGGCCAGTACAAATAAATTTAAGCGGCCTGCTTAGCTCAAGAAGTATTCGCGTGTACTGGTCATAGTTGGCTGGGTTTTCCAAGGGTGTGCTGCGGTTTGTCCTGAGATATGGGACCCACTCTCGAGTAAATAGTTCCCGGGTGGCCTGCATACAATCAGAGACCATGTATGTTTCTTCCTCTGATAGCGGGCTCTCGGCTACAAGGATATGTAATATTATATCGTACTGTGCCGTAGCCGCGCGGGCCAACCAGAGGGATCGATTCGATATAATATCATTAAGTGTGTCCGCGCGATTATGGGCCAGGTTAATGAAAGCCTCATTACACATAGCACGTTCCATGGAAAGCATTAGCGAATTTTTCGTTTACTTTTTAGGATCCGGCCATTCAATTTTATACCCACTTGGCGCCATGTGATGGGGGTAAAAAATAAAACTAATAATCACTCATTCGTTTTTAGATCTTCAGTACCCCTCTCGATTTCATCTGCGGAATGTCTTGGTTCGGCATCTCTGGTAAGCATTTTGTAACTAGCAACATTAAATAAGATACATGCAGTCATTAGGCTCCAGAATATGATAGTGTATCCTAGTTTAAATTTTCTTCGCATCACTATAACGTGTGCTCGCGGGCCTGCTTTAGCATTGTTGCATTTTTCGGACTTTCTTTAATCTTCGCAAGAGCACGTATACGACTCATACAAATATAATCACCTGACGGGTAGATCTTCTATTTTTACCCGCGCTAAGACATGTCTTTTTTCCCCGGCGTGATTTCAATATCAATAGAAAATCCGCTCGGTATCGCCGTCTACCCGAATTTCATCAGGGAGGCCATTATCTCTGTGAGGCCTACCATTTTGAAACCAGTACCGGGAGCCGTTGGCGCGCATTATAGCGGGTAAGTCGTTATCTCGATGGAGCCAACCTCGCTGGTACCATTCTAGGTCTCCATTTGCATGAACGGCGGCTGGTAAATCATTATCTCGGTGAATTTTATCATGTTGGAACCAGAATTTATCCCCATTTATGTCAACTTTGGCCGGCAAATCGTTATCCCTGTGTTTTGCGCCATTTTGAAACCATTCTAGATCTCCATTTGCAAACAATATAGCGGGCTGATCATTATTTCGATGTAGCAAATTGTGCTGATACCATTCTTGCGTACCTACAGCTCGAACTGCGGCGGGTAGATCATTATCCCTATGGAGTTCACCATACTGATACCAAAGCCTACTATTACTAGTGTAAATTACAGCAGGCAGGTCTCTGTTTCTGTGTCGTTTGCCGAATAACTTATATATTGTTTTTCTACTCTTGACCAAACAAACTGTCAAACTATCTATATTCCGCAAGTAGATATCGCGAAGTCGTTTGCTTGTCCTGGTTAGTTCAGGCGACTGAGATAATCTTATAATGTTGACAACTAGCATTTCTTCATGGTCAGCTAGATCACATAAATAATCAGCCATAATGTAAGATCGCGATTGCTTATATTTTACATTCATTTGTCTGGTTTGCTTGGCAAGAGGATTGTGTTTTGCGCAGATATAAAAAATTGAAAGCTATGTGGGTAAATTTATAAACCTACATTTATCATGTCGCATAACCTAGCTAATAAGTTTGAAGAAGCTAAAGCCGCACTTCTAGCCGAAGAAGCCAGACAGGCTATCGAAGGCATGCATCTTACAAGCGACAATATCTACTCGATACCACCTAAGGTTATTCGAGATATATTTGCGCAACTTAAGACTGCACCCGAGGATCCTTGCTTACAGCAAATCTATTTCATGCTGGGAAACATATGGAAAGCCACGGATCTGCAAGTCCCTAGAACGCAGGCGCTACTTATTGAAATAAAAGTAGTAGATGACCGCTCACTAGAAGTAGCTAAGATATTATGTATGTTCGCCAGGAATGCCCTAGAAATATGTAGACTTCTTCAGTTGTCCACGCTCAAGTTTATAGCTGGGCTTGATGCGGCCAAGGCCAATTTCTTAGCACCTGCCATTATGTGTTCTCGCGGAGAAGTATGTGAATCTATACCTGGGGCCAACATAACCCCCGGGGCTATAATAGTGACAATGCGCCATGCACCTATAAGCATACTGTCAGATATGTTATCCCGTATGCCTAGAGAAACCCGCACTAATCTAGCAGTTCACCGCACAATAATGAAAGCCGCAGTATCCTGCGAAGGGATAGGTTTGCTGGAACTTGTGTATGAGTATGGTTTACACTCGGATTATATACTACACCTAGCTGCTAGGTCTGAGAAGATTTGTGTCGACGCTATCGAATACATCATGTATAAGATGGGCTATGATGCGCAACTATCTTATTTCATCCACGAGGCCACCGAAGCAAACAATACACGGGTCCTAGACATACTGGGTATGTACATGTTCGATTAAGCTACTTTCCCGGGTAATTATATTTTTTATCTTTGTCGCGGGACGATAGGGCTAAGAAATTTGAAAGCCGCGCTGGGCAAAATATATAATCCTACATGCAGCCAGCCGAGCAAGTTGACCAACACGCCGAAGTGAAACTTTGCGAGATATTTTCTAGGTATTTTACCCGCGCTGGGTCTTACCGCGTAGAAGTCTACAGGGATGTTGATGGCGTACAATATGATATCTACCTGCGGTATAGTGATTCTCTCGTTCGCGTAATACAACGTGAATCCCGGGAAGAGTCACTAGAACTACAGCCACTAATTCCTCATGCTAACAAGCGCTATCAGTTCTACTATGATAGGCCAGGTAGTATACATGGTTTAATGATCGTTTCTGAGGAATCGGCTAGGAAACTGCGCGGGGTAGCCGCAAATATATTATGTGCCAGCGAGGTCCCAGCTGAGATTACATTCTTGCGATTCCGCCCATATGAAAGTTCTCTACATATACAACTCGGAGTTTACACAGATTACACCCAGGAATGGGTAGTTATTACACAAGCGACCACATACACACAAGAATATGTAGCACTTGCCCGCGATATTATCGGGCTAGGCAATATTGCAGAAACACGTATGTGTAATTAGTGCACACTAGAAACACTGAGCGCTCACATGCAAAAAAAATAATACTATCCCCGGAGTTGCTGTTATACATCAGTAAAATCCAAAGATAATAACACGGTCAGATTGTATTGCACAATGTCTAAAATTGTACTAGTGCGAGCGGCCTCTACTAAGGACAGTATGAGAAACTCAGTATAGGTGATTCCGGAGACTATATTTTTTAGTTCCTCGCGGGACATAGGGACTATGCCGTGCCTATTCCAGAATAACATGTGAGATATATTTTCTACTATTTTCGGATAAGCGCACTGGGTAAATACATTTTCTATAAATTGTTGTCTGGCGTTGCTATGTTGGCCGAATGTTGTAGGCAACACACCAGAGACCCGGTTGTAATCTACTCGATATATCATGTTTTCATATTCTTGGGATTCCGAGGTCAAAGCGTGTACTTGCCATTGCTCTGAGAAATCTTTGAGCTCTCCAACGGTCAACTCGGATATCTTGGTGTAATATTTCGAGAACTCGTTAGTCTCCAAGGCCAAGTCAAATAGTTTTATTGCTTCTCTTACTCGACTCATAATTATTGAGCTTACCCGCGAGAGATTCAGTTTTTTGTCCGGACAAAAAACTAAGCATCAGCAGGCCCATATTTATACGATCTTGATGAATTTGCCATATTGGTACCAGAGTTCTCCATCAGTGTAAACAATAGCTGATAAGTCATTACCTTTATGGCGTTTACCGAATAATTTATAAACTCTCTTTAATGGTTTGATGTGACAAACGATCAACTTGTTTTCATTCCTTACATATATTTCCCCGGAACCGTTTGTTAACTCGGTTCAACTTAGTCTCATCGATCAACAATAAAATATGTACAATTATATCTTCCTCAATGCGTGCTAGCTCAGATAAGTAAACAGTCATGCCCTTGGGTTTACACATAACATAGCGGTGTTTTCACTTTTTGTAAACCTAATTGCAATCTACAAAAAATAAGATATTATGCTGGGTCAAGTACTCCTAATACATACACCACGTACCCACCATTCTCGGTTTCCATTTGCCATAATCACAGCGGGCAAACCATTGTCTCTATGTGGTCTATTATGTTGCCACCATTTTTGGTCTCCATTCTCACAAACAACTGCCGGTAGGTCGTTATCTCTGTGTATTTTACCACGCCGGCACCAAAATTGTTCCCCATTAGTGTAAACAATAGCGGGTAAGTCATTATCCCGATGTAATTTACCATGTCGCCACCATTCTCGGGTCCCATTTGCGTCAATAGATGCGGGTAAATCGTTATCTCTATGACATTTACCATATTGATACCATTCCCGGGTTCCATCAAAGTGAACAACGGCAGGCAAGTCATTATTTCTATGACATTTACCGAATAATTCATAAACCGTGACGAATGAATTAATACGGCAAACTATTAGCCTGTTCTCATTCCTTACATATATTTCCCGGATACGCTTGTTTACACGGGTCAAACAAGGTAAGTTAGCTGACAATAGAATATGTACGATTATATCTTCCTCAATGTAGGATATCTCGGATAAGTAATCAGTCATGCCCTTGGGTTTACAAATAGGTGACTGGTATTTTCATTTTTGTGAGCTTGAACGCGGGGGATAAAAAAATAGAAAATACCTACCAGTTTACGATGATCTAACGAGTTTACCATACTGGTACCATTTTTGGGTTCCATCCGCGTAAACAATAGCAGGTAAGTCATTATCCCGGTGTGGTTTATCATGCTGATACCATGCTCGATACCCATTTGTGTAAATAATGGCGGGTAGGTCGTTATCTCTATGACATTCACCATATTGGTACCATTCTTGGTCACCGTTCACGCGGACAACAGCCGGTAGGTCATTATCTCTATGTAACTTACCATTCTGATACCACATTTGGGTTCCATTCAAGTAAACAATAGCAGGTAGGTCATTATCCCGGTGTAGTTTATCATGCTGATACCATGCTCGGTACCCATTAGCATAAGTAATAGCGGGTAAGTCATTATCTCTATGTAACTTACCATTCTGATACCACATTTGGGTTCCATTTAAGTAAACCATAGCAGGTAAGTCATTATCCCGGTGTATTTTACCGTGTTGATGCCATTCTTGATCCCCATTTGCGCAAATAACAGATGGCAAGTCATTATCCCGGTGTATTTTACCGTGCTGATACCATGCTCGGTACCCATTAACATAAATAATGGCAGGCAGGTTATTATCTCTGTGTAGTTCGCCGTGTTGGTACCATTCTTGGACTCCACTCTCATAAATAATGGCAGGCAGGTCGTTATCTCTATGACATTCACCATATTGATACCATTCTTGGTCGCCGTTCGCGCGAATAATAGCCGGTAGATCGTTATCTCTATGACATTCACCATATTGGTACCATTCCTGGGTTCCATTCGAATAAATAATAGCAGGGAGATCATTATCTCTATGGTATTTACCATGTTGGTACCATTCCTGGGTTCCACTTGCGTAAATAGAAGCAGGTAAGTCATTATTCCGATGTAGTTTACCAAATAATTCATAAATAGTAGATAACGGATAAATACGGCAAACGATCAACCGGTTTTCATTCCGTACATATATCTCCCGGAACCGTTTGTTTACGCGGATCAAACAGGGTAAGTTAGCCGACAATAGAATATGTATGATTAGTTCCTCCTCGGTGTTAGCGAGCAAGGATAAATAATCAGTCATATCCTTGGTTTTATACTTGGGTGAATGGTGTTTTCATTTTTTGTGAACTATGTATTCAGAACGGCCAGCCGTAGACAAAAAATAAAACTACCGACTGGTTTATGATGATCTAACGAGTTTACCGTGCCGATACCATTCTCTGTCTCCATTAGCGCAAATAATAGCGGGTAGGTCATTATCCCGATGTAGTTCACCATTTCGATACCAACGTTGTTCTCCATTATTGTAAACAACCGCCGGTAGGTCATTATCCCGGTGTCGGACATCATGCTGATACCATTCTTGCTCTCCGTTTGCGCGGATAATAGCAGGAAGATCATTATCCCGATGTAGTTTACCATATTGATGCCATTCTCGATACCCACTTGCGTAAACAACGGCAGGTAGATCGTTATCTCTATGACATTCACCATATTGGTACCATTCCTGGGTTCCATTCGAATAAATAATAGCAGGAAGATCATTATCTCTATGGTGTTTACCATATTGATGCCATTCTCGATACCCACTTGCGTAAATAATGGCGGGTAAGTCATCATGTCTATGGCATTTACCAAATAACTTATAAATTATTCGTTCTGCCTCAACATGACGCACGATCAGGCGGTTTTCATTCTTTACATATATTTCCCGGAACTGCTTATTAACGCGGGTCAAACAAGGTAAGTTAGCCGACAATAGAATATGTATGATTAGTTCTTCTTCGGCGTCAGCGAGCAAAGATAAATAGTCGGTCATATTCTTAGGTTTATGCTTGGATGAATGATGTCTTCATTTTTTGTGAACTATATATCTAAAACAGCCCACCATAGACAAAAAATAGAAATGTCGACTAGTTTACGATGATCTAACAAGTTCACCATGTTGGTACCATGCTTGATTCCCATTGGCGTCAATAACTGCAGGTAAGTCATTATTTCTGTGTTGTTTACCATGATGGTACCATGCTTGGAACATGCCTGCGCAAATAATTGCAGGTAAGTCATTATCTCGGTGCACTTCATCACGCTGATACCACGTTAGAAACCCCTCGTAAATAACGGCAGGTAAGTCATTATCTCTATGGCGTTTACCATGTTGATACCATACTTGGTCACCATCCATGCAAACAACGGCCGGTAGGTCATGGTCTCTGTGTAATTTACCATATTGATACCATTTTTGAGTTCCATCCAAGCGAACAACAGCCGGTAGATCATGGTTTCTGTGTCGTTTACCAAATAACGTATACACTTTTCGCTTAGGCTCAACATGGCAAACTATTAACCGGGATTCGCTCCTCACGTATATATCCCGGAACCGCTTGTTAACGCGGGTGAGCCCAGGCGATTCGGCCAGCAATAGAATATATACAATTAACTCTTCCTCGGTGTAGGATAACTCGGACAAGTAGTCATCCATGTTCTTAGGTATTCATATACCGCAGAAGAGTTTTTATTTTTTATGCGCTGTGCGCGGCGAGGATCAAAAAATAAAACTACCGACTGGTTTGCGATGATCTAACGAGTTTACCGTGCTGATACCATTCTCTGTCACCATTAGCGCAAATAATAGCGGGTAGGTCATTATCTCTGTGGCGTATGCCATGTTGATACCATTCTTTTTTCCCGTCGACATAAACAACAGCAGGCAGGTCGTTATCTCTGTGTAGTTTACCATGTTGGAACCATAATTGGCTCCCATCATCATGAATAACAGCAGGCAGGTTATTATCTCTGTGTAGTTTACCATGTTGATACCATGCCTGGTAACCATCATCATGAATAACAGCAGGTAGGTTATTATCTCTGTGTAGTTTACCATGTTGATACCATTTTTGGATTCCGTTCGAGTAAACAACAGCAGGTAAGTCCTTATCTCTATGATATTTTCCATATTGACCCCACTCTTGGTCACCATCCGCGTAAATAATGGAAGGTAGGTCGTTATCTCTGTGGCACATACCAAATAACTTATAAATTATTCGTTCTGCCTCAACATGACGAACAATTAACCTATTTTCATTCCTTACATATATCTCCCGGAATCGCTTGTTTACGCAGGTCAACTCAGGCTCGTTGGTTAACAATAGAATATGTATGATTAGTTCCTCCTCGGTGTTAGCGAGCAAGGATAAATAATCAGTCATATCCTTGGTTTTATACTTGGGTGAATGGTGTTTTCATTTTTTGCAAACTATGTATTCAGAACGGCCAGCCGTAGACAAAAAATAAAACTACCGACTGGTTTATGATGATTTAACGAGTTTACCACGTTTGTACCATGCTTGGTACCCATCCGCACAAATAATAGCAGGTAAATCGTTATTCCGATGTGTTTTACCATGTTGATACCATTCTTGGTCTCCATTAGTGTAAACAATGGCAGGCATATCATTGTCTCTGTGTAACTTACCATGTTGATACCATTCTTGGTCACCATTAGTACAAATAATAGCGGGTAAGTCATTATCTCGGTGTCGTTTACCATGCTGATACCATTCATATGTTCCACCTGGCCAAACAACAGCGGATAGGTCATTATCTCTATGACATTTGCCATGTTGATACCATGCTCGATACCCGTTTGTGTAAATAATGGCGGGTAGGTCATTATCTCTGTGTTTTTTACCGCGTTGGTACCATTCTTGATTACCGTTCACGCGGACAATGGCAGGTAAGTCATTATTCCTATGTATTTTACCATGCTGATACCATTCTCGGTCACCATTTGCGTTAATAATAACGGGTAGGTCATTATCTCTGTGGCACATACCAAATAACTTATAAATTATTCGTTCTGCCTCAACATGACGAACAATTAACCTATTTTCATTCCTTACATATATCTCCCGGAATCGCTTGTTTACTCGGGTTAAACAGGGTGAGTTAGCTGACAATAGAATATGTATGATTAGCTCCTCCTCGGTGTCAGCGAGCAAGGATAAATAATCAGTCATATCCTTGGTTTTATACTTGGATGAATGATGTCTCTATTTTTCTGTGAAATGTACGCCGTAGATAAAAAATAGAACCGCCAACTGGTTTACAATGATTTAACGAGTTTACCATACTGGTACCATTCTTGAGTTCCATCAGCGTAAACAACGGCAGGCATATCATTATCTCTATGACATTTACCATGTTGATACCATTCTTGAGTTCCATCTGCGCAAATAACTGCAGGTAAGTCGTTGTCTCTATGACATTTACCATATTGATACCATTCTCTATACCCATCAGCATAAATAATGGCGGGTAAGTCATTATCCCGATGTATTTTACCATATTGATGCCATTCCTGGGTTCCATTTGCGCGGATAATAGCGGGTAGGTCGTCATTTCTGTGATATATACCAAATAACTTATAAATTATTTGTTCTACCCCAACATGACTTACGATCAGCCGGTTTTCATTCCGTACATATATTTCCCGGAACCGTTTGTTAACGCGGGTGAACTCAGGCGATTCGGCCAGCAATAGAATATGGATAATTAATCCTTCCTCGATGTTGGCAAGCAAGGACAAATAGTCGGTCATGATATGGTTTTATACTTGGATGAATGATGTCTCCATTTTTCTGTGAAATGTACACCTAGAATGGCCCACCATGGGCAAAAATAGAACTACCAACCGGTTTGCGATGATCTAACGAGTTTACCATGTCGGTACAATTCTTGGTCATCGTTCATGTAAATAACGGTAGGTAAGTTATTAATTTTTGTATGCCTTACCATGTCGATACCATGCCTGGTAACCATCATCATGAATAACAGCAGGTAGGTTATTATCTCTGTGTAGTTTACCATGTTGATACCATTTTTGGATCCCGCTGGCGTGAATAATAGCGGGTAGATCATTATCTCTATGTAACTTACCATGTCGATACCATTTTTGGATCCCATTGGCGTAAATAACTGCAGGTAAGTTATTGTCTCTGTGGTATTCTCCATCTTTGCACCACATTTGGGTTCCATTTGAGTAAATAATTGCAGGCAGGTCATTATCTCGGTGTCGTTTACCATGTTGATACCATTCTCGGACTCCGTCCCCGCAAACAATCGCAGGTAAGTCATTATCCCTGTGTATTTTACCATGTTGATACCACATTTGGGTTCTATCCGCGTAAACAATAGCAGGTAAGTCATTATCTCGGTGACATTTACCGAATAATTTATACTCTGTGAATGCTGGCTCAATATGACGAACA
>JACCDM010137762.1_pt1 | contig 36688 bp, 37 predicted proteins | sample 7445851 | NCBI WGS metagenome assembly JACCDM01 (sample SAMN15323438, study PRJNA562643) | freshwater metagenome | isolation source: river surface water | place: USA:Blue River Watershed | collected 2017-08-16
AGACTCTAAAGGTTGCTTCGGCATCATGGTGGGTATAGCTCAGCTGGTAGAGCGCCTGGTTGTGGTCCAGGAAGTCGCGGGTTCAAGTCCCGTTACTCACCCCAAGAATTGAAAAACCCCGCAGATCTTTCGGTCGGCGGGGTTTTTACCTTTAACTTCTAGGAGTTAGCTCGTTCTATCAGAAGTTCACGAACCCGGGCTGCATCTGCCTGACCCTTCATGGCCTTCATCACAGCACCAATAACGGCACCAGCGGCCTGCATGCGACCCTCGCGAATTGCGTCGATTACGTCTGGCTGAGTGGCCAAGGCTTCGTCGATTGCAGCCAGTAGGGCACCGTCATCCGAGACAACTTCGAGCCCCTTGGCGGAAACGATCTCAGCCGGTGAACCCTCGCCTGCCAACACTGCGGCCAGAACCTCGCGACCGATGCGGTCGTTGATCTTTCCAGCTTCGACTAGGGAAGCTAGTTCTGCAATCTGAGCAGGAGTAACGTTTAGGTCAGCGACATCCTTCTCTTCAGAGTTAGCCACACGTGCAACCTCGCCTGTCCACCACTTGCGAGCGGCCTGAGGCTTAGCGCCAGCGGCAACGGTTTCTTCGATCTGGTCTAGCAGACCGCTGTTCACAACGTCGCGGAACTCTAGCTCGCTAAAGCCCCACTCCCCTGCCAAACGCTTGCGGCGGTCTGCTGGGTTCTCAGGTAGCGAAGCACGAATCGACTCGATGAGTTCGAGCGATGGCTGAACCGGAACTAGGTCAGGCTCAGGAAAGTAGCGGTAGTCATCGGCGTCAGACTTTGGGCGACCACTGCTGGTGATACCGCGGTCTTCGTGCCAGTGACGAGTCTCTTGGGTGATGGTGCCACCACCGGCAAGAATGTGCGCCTGGCGCTGAATCTCGTAACGAACCGCACGCTCGATCGAACGAAGCGAGTTCACGTTCTTGGTTTCGGTGCGGGTGCCAAGCTTCTCGGCTCCGTGTCGACGAAGAGAAACGTTTGCGTCGCAACGCACGTTACCGCGCTCCATGCGAGCGTCAGAAACGCCAAGCGCCTTCACAATTTCGCGGATGCTTCGCACATAGGCAGCGGCCAACTCAGGTGCCTCTGCACCTGCGCCAAGAACCGGCTTGGTGACGATTTCGACCAGCGGAACACCGGCACGGTTGTAGTCAACCAGCGAGTACTCGGCACCGTGGATGCGACCGGTGTTTCCACCGACGTGGGTCAGCTTGCCAGCATCCTCTTCCATGTGGGCGCGCTCAATACCCACCGTGTAGACATTGCCACTCGGCACTTCGATGTCGATGGTTCCTTCGAACGCAATCGGCTCGTCGTACTGCGAGGTTTGAAAGTTCTTGGCTAGGTCTGGATAGAAGTAGTTCTTGCGCGAGAAACGGCCGTTAGGCGCAATCGAGCATCCGAGTGAAAGGCCGATGGCGATGGATGATTCGACCGCACGTCGGTTCACTGCTGGCAAAGAACCTGGAAGGCCGATGCAGATCGGGCAAACGTTGGTGTTCGGCTCGTCACCGAAGTCGTTGCGGCAACCGCAGAACATCTTGGTTTTGGTGTTCAACTCAACGTGAACCTCTAGACCGATGACAACTTCAAACTGCTCGAGCGCTTGCTCGTAGTTCATGAGTTCAGCTTTGGCCACGGTTATGCACCAACTTTCAACTCTGGAGCGAAATCAATCATTCGCTTGCCCCAAACCTCTTCGTGCCAAGCCTCGAGTGCCGCGCCAATCTTGTAGAGTCGGGCGTCTTCGCGAGCAGGTGCAAGAATCTGCAGACCGCTTGGTAGACCATCTTCGTCAGCAAGACCGTTTGGAATCGACATGCCTGGAATACCGGCAAGGTTCGCCGGAATGGTGGCGATGTCGTTTAGGTACATGGCCAGTGGGTCGTCGATCTTTTCGCCGAACTTGAACGCGGTGGTCGGAGCGGTTGGCGATACCAACACGTCTGCCTTTGCGAAAGCTGCTGCTAGATCACGCTGGATGAGCGTGCGAACCTTCTGGGCACTGCCGTAGTAAGCGTCGAAGTAACCGCTCGACAGGGCGTAGGTTCCCAGGATGATGCGGCGCTTGACCTCGGGGCCAAAGCCGGCCTCGCGGGTGGCGGCCATGACGCGCTCGATGGTCGGGTTGCCCTCTGGGGTAACGCGCAGACCGAAGCGAACGCTGTCGAACTTGGCTAGGTTGCTCGACGCTTCGGCCGGCAAAATCAGGTAGTAGGCGGCAATCGCGTATTCGAACGACGGGCAGTCAACCTCAACGATTTCGGCACCATTTGCAGCAAGCAGCGCGAGGCTCTCGTCGAAGCGTGCCTGAACTCCAGGCTGAAAACCTGCGCCGGTCAGCTGCTTGATTACGCCAACACGCATGCCAGCAACCGAACGGTTCGCGGCAGCCTCTGCCATCGAGCCAAGTGACTCGGGTAGCGAGGTGCTGTCGTGTGGGTCGTGACCAGCGATTACGTCTTGAAGTAGCGCTGCGTCCAGCACGTTGCGGCTAACCGGGCCGATTTGGTCGAGCGAAGACGCTAGAGCGATGAGACCGTAGCGAGAAACTGCTCCGTACGTTGGCTTGGTTCCGACAGTGCCGGTAACAGCCCCCGGGAATCGAATCGAACCACCGGTGTCGCTACCGATGGCAAGAGGAGCGGTGAAACCAGCAACGGCCGATGATGAGCCACCGCCAGAACCACCTGGAATGCGGTCAGTGTCCCACGGGTTGCGGCTAGGGCCGTAAGCCGAGAACTCGGTCGAAGAACCCATGGCGAATTCATCCAAGTTTGTCTTGCCCAGAATCGGCATGAGTTCGTTGCGCAGCTTGGTGACCACTGTCGCGTCGTACTGCGGCACCCAGCCTTCGAGAATCTTCGAGCCCGCGGTGGTTGGTGCGTCGGTGGTAGTCAGGTTGTCTTTGACCGCGATTGGCAAACCGGCCAACTTCGGTAGCGACTCACCAGCGGCACGGCGACGGTCAACCTCGGCGGCGACCTTGAGCGCAGCATCCGCTGTCACATGAAGATAAGAGTTCAGGGTGCCGTTTACCGCAGCGATGCGGTCTAGGTGCGCCTGAGTAACCTCAACCGATGAAACCTCTCCCTTAGTCAGAAGCGAAACCAGCTCTGAGGCGTTCTTTTTGATTAGTTCAGACACGGTTTACTCCTCGTCCAAGATGGCTGCAACGCGGAATCGACCCTGATCGCTGTCGGCAGCGCCAGATAGCGCCTGCTCTTGGGTGAGCGAAGGCTCAACGACGTCTTCGCGAAACACGTTGGCCATTGGAATCGGGTGGCTGGTGGCTTCGACATCACCCTCGACGGCCTTGTTCACGGTCGCAACTGAGTCGACAATAAGGGCTAGCTGAGAAGCGAGCGTTTCGACCTCGTCATCGGTGACTTGGATGCGCGCCAAACTGGCCAAATGACGCACCAGGTCGGGGGTTAATTCAGACATAGTTAGCTTTCGAGTTGATTCGATTAGGGCTTGCGATAAGTCTACCCAAGCGTCTGTGCCCACAGGTTGAAACTGCCCCGCCTGAATGTTCTGTAATGGGTATAAACTTGTCAGTCGGCAACAAACAGCCATTTAGGCTGTGATTTTGGGTGATTTTTCGCCCCAGAAATCAAGCCTCCTAGGAGTTTAAAGCGATGGAAATTGAGAACTTCTCAACTGAAATGCGCGGCTACAAGAAAGACGAAGTAGACCGCGTCTTGAGTGAGTTGCGCGCCGAGCTAGAGCACGTTCGCGAATACAACTTCAACGCAGCATCCGAGCTTGATAACCTTCGTGCCGAAGTCGCAGCACTGAAGAAAAAGAAAGACTCAGCACCGGGCTATGCCGAGCTTGGCGCTCAGTTTGAGCAGACTCTGCGTCTTGCCGAAGAGCAGGCCAAGAAAATGGTCGATGATGCCGGTCAAGACGCCATTCGCGTTCGCGAAACTGCCAAGGCTGAAAGCGAGCAACTGACTCGCAAGGCCCAGCAAAAGGCCGACGCACTTATCTCTGAGGCTGAGGCAAAACTCGCCGAGGCAAAGATTCAGGCTGAAAGCTTGAGCGCTGAGATTCTTCAAAGTGCCAAGGCAAAAGAGTCTGAGGCCGCCGAGAAGATCGCAACCGCAGCTCGCGAAGCAGCCGCAATCAAGTCTGAGGGTGAGCGCTACGCCGCAGAACTTCGCGCCCAGGTTCACCGCGAGACCGAAGAGGCACGCGCACTGGCTACCGAACTTGCCCAGCGCACTGCCCAGGCTCGTGTCGAGCTGGAAGCCGAGCTAAAGACTCGCCGTGATGAGACTGAGCAAGAAGCTTTGGCCCTCTACCAGAAGGCCGTCGCACAGGCACAAGAGACCACCGATGAGGCGCAACGCAACTTTGCCGAAGCATCGGCTCGCGCCACCGAAATTTTGTCTGAGGCCGATCGCATCAACCGCGAAGCTAACCAGAATGCGCTCACTCTGTCAGACGAGGCCACTCGAACTGCAACCAACACCATCAACCAAGCTCGACGTCGTGCAGAAGCACTCACCAAGAAGGCTGAATCCATCGCTAACCACGCGATCAAAGAGTCTGAAGACCGCCTGGTGCGCATGCGTGCCGAGCGCATCGAAATCGATGAGTTCTTGAACCAACTGCGCAACCTGATGTCGACCGAGGCTATGGTAGCCGACGCCGAAAACGCAGCTCAGAACGACGAGTAATCGCAACTCTTTAGGCTTGCGCCTCTAGCCTCTTTTTAAAAGCCTCTTCGTCAAGAACTGGCACAGCCAGGGCTTCTGCTTTAGCAAGCTTTGACCCAGCCGCCTCACCGGCGACGACGAAGGCAGTGTTCTTCGACACGCTCGAGGCAGCCTTACCGCCGCGCACAACGATTTCTTCTTCGGCCTGTTCTCGAGTAAAAGACTTAAGGGTGCCGGTGACCACAATACTCAAGCCTTTGAATGGTCCATCGGCAGCACCCGAGGAACCTGGCCCTTCATGTCCCGGTGTTTCGAGTACTACCCCCGCGTTTGCCCAACGCTTCAGAATTTCGCGGTGCCACTCAACCCGGTACCACTCGGTGATGCTGGCAGCAAGAGTTGGCCCGACGCCGTCGACTTCTGACAGTTCTGCCTCTGAGGCCGCAAAGATTCGGTCAAGCGAACCGAAGTGACTACATAGGCTTCGAGCCGCGACAGGGCCAACGTGCCTGATCGACAGGGCAACCATGAAGCGCCACAACGGCCGATTTTTGACTTCTTCTAGATTGCGAAGCAGTTTGAGGGCCACTTCAGCTGGAGTGCCATCTTTTTTTCGAAAGAAGTCGACAACTTTTGGATTGCCCTGCTCATCGAGTTTTGCGATACCTGTGTCAGGGTCAACAACTAGGGCCCGAATCGGTAGCAAGTCTTCAAGGGTTAAATCGAAAAGATCAGCCTCGGTTTGAATAGGTGCTGGCAGTGGCTCAAGTGGTTGAGTCAGTGCCACAGCAGCAACATAGCCGAGGGCTTCGATGTCGAGCACTCCCCTGCTTGCGAGATAGGCGACGCGCTCGCGAAGTTGAGCGGCGCATCCTTCTGAATTTAGACAGCGCAGGTCGACATCACCCTCGGATGCTGGAACCAGAGCACTGCCACATTCTGGGCAGTTACTCGGCATCACGAACTCGCGCTCTGAACCATCACGAAGTTCCACCACAGGGCCCAAAATCTCGGGAATCACGTCGCCCGCCTTGCGAAGCACCACGGTATCGCCGAGAAGCACTCCCTTGGCCTTGACCACGTCTTGGTTGTGAAGGGTTGCAAACTCAACCACGCTACCGGCAACTTTTACAGGTTCGAGAACCGCGTAAGGAGTCGCGCGACCGGTGCGGCCGATGCCGATGCGAATGTCTAACAACTTGGTGTTCACTTGCTCGGGTGGGTATTTATAGGCGATTGCCCACCTGGGAGCCCTCGAGGTGAAACCTAACTCGGCCTGTTCGACCAGCGAGTCAACTTTGACCACTACACCGTCAATCTCGTGCTCGAGTTTGTTGCGCATCTCGCCGAATTTATTGATGTAGGCAGCCACTTGCTCAGCCGACGTGAGAACCTCGAATCGTGACGAAACTGGCAGCCCCCAACTAGCCAAAATGCCGTAAAGCTCGCTTTGGTTCGAGACCGGAGCGTTGCCCCATGCGCCAACTCCGTGAACCAGCATTCGCAACGGTCGAGTGGCAGTTACCGCTGGATCTTTCTGGCGAAGCGAACCAGACGCTGAGTTTCGTGGGTTGGCAAATGGCGCCTTACCCTCGGCAGCGAGTGACTCATTCAACTTGGCGAAGTCTTCAAGACCGAAGAAAATCTCGCCGCGCACTTCGACAACCTCTGGCCATCCGGCACCTTGCAGCCGGCGCGGAATACTGCTTATGGTCAGCACGTTTGCCGTGACATCCTCGCCCACCACACCGTCGCCACGGGTAGCCGCCGAAACGAGAACACCCTTCTCATAGCGCAGATTGATTGCCAGACCGTCGATTTTGAGTTCACATAGAAAACGATTCGCACCAGTTTTTTGAATCCAAGACTCAAGTTCTTCAATCGAGAAGGCGTTGTCGAGGCTCATCATGCGCTCGAGGTGTTCGATGGGCGCAAAGGCCACATTCGCCGCGCCGCCGACCGTCTGGGTTGGGCTGTCACCTGTAATCAGATCTGGATGCTCACGCTCAAGCCGCTCAAGCTCGAGCATCATCGCATCGTAGTCGGCATCGCTGATCAGAACCGTGTTGCCCTCGTAGTAGGCGCGTCGGTGAGTGTTGATCTGATCGACCAGCTCGGCAACTCGCTTGGCAGCAGCCTCGTGAATAAGGTCGTTCATGCCTAAACCTTAGCTCTCGACATCAGCAAGCGCGCTCACCGTGCGGTCGATAGTGGTTTGGCCCAACACACGCGTGCCCACATAGATAACAGCCGTCTGACCAGGTGACACACCAATCAAGGGTTCATGCAGAATGATCACCAATTCGCCATCGACCACGGCAGCCTTGGCGGGTACTGCCTCACCGTGGGCCCGCACCTGAACGTGGCATTCGAACCACTCGGATGCATCGGCTGGAGCCGCCCCACACCACGTGTATCGCGACCCGGCAAGCTCGGCTATCGCCAGAGCCTCTTGCGGACCAACTACAACGGTGTTTGTTTTTGGGCGAATCTCGAGCACATACCGCGGCTTGCCGTCAGCTGCCGGGCGACCAATGTTCAAACCCTTGCGCTGGCCAACGGTGAACCCGTGAGCGCCCTCGTGAACGCCGAGCACGTTGCCCGAGCGGTCGATAATCTCGCCCGTTTCTTTGCCGAGTTTGTCGGCGATCCAATCTTGGGTATCACCTTCGGGAATGAAGCAAATGTCGTATGAATCAGGCTTTTGGGCAACGGCTAGCCCGCGTTGGTCTGCCTCGGCTCGAACCAGAGCCTTCGAAGCCATGGCCCCAAGCGGAAACATGGAGTGCTTTAGTTGTTCTTCGGTCAGCACTCCGAGCACATAAGACTGGTCTTTAGCCATCGCCGCGCTGCGATGCAGTTCTAGGCCGTTTGGCCCATCGACGAGTGAGGCGTAGTGACCGGTGCAGACGGCATCAAAACCGAGCGCTAGCGCCTTTTCTAGCAAAGCAGCAAATTTGATTCTTTCATTGCAACGCATGCAAGGGTTGGGAGTTCTGCCCGCTTGGTATTCGGCGATGAAGTCGTCGACAACATCAAGCTTGAATCTTTCGCTGAAGTCCCACACGTAATAGGGAATGCCAAGAACGTTGGCGGCACGCTGGGCATCCATGCTGTCTTCGATGGTGCAGCAGCCGCGAGAACCGGTGCGAAGAGTGCCTGGCATTCTCGACAACGCGAGGTGCACACCAACGACTTCGTGCCCTGCCTCGACGGCACGGGCTGCCGCAACGGCACTATCGACGCCACCAGACATGGCTGCAAGAACTTTCACCCTTCAATCCTACGAAGTGGTGTAGCCCGCCTTGCGCGCGCCGGCGTGTGCGGCGGGTAGAGCATCCAAGAATTTTTCAATGTCGGCGGCCGTGTTGCCATAACCAACAGTGACGCGAATGCAACCGGATGCTTCGGCCTCGTCTCGACCCATGGCAAGCAAAACGTGCGAAGCCGCGGTGACACCCGCTTGACAGGCCGACCCGTTCGACACGCAAACCCCCGCCTGATCGAGTAAAAACAATAGTGAATCGCCAGAGCAACCCGGAAACGTGAAATGGGCATTATCTGGAAGACCGGGAGCATCGCCACGGCTAAAGCGAGCGTCGGGAACCAGTTTGTGAACGCCAGCCACTAGGGCATCTCGCAATTCTCTCGCGTGCACACTGTGTTGCTCAAGGTTGGCAACCGCCATGCGAACCGCCAGAGCAAAAGCCTTCGCGCCCGAAGCGTTCATCGTTCCAGATCTCATCGCCCGTTCTTGCCCACCACCGTGCACCAGCGAGGTCAGCTTGACCGAACGAGCAACTACGAGAGCACCGACACCAACCGGCCCGCCAACCTTGTGGGCGGTGATCGACATGGCGGCTAGCCCAGATTTAGCAAAATCAACCGGGATGTGACCGAGGGCCGCCACCGCGTCAGAGTGAACGGGAATTTCAAACTTATTGGCTAGTTCGGTGACCTGCTCGATCGGTGTGATGACCCCGGTTTCGTTGTTCGCCCACATGAGGCTGATCAAAGCCACTTCGTCGGCACGTTCTTGCAAAAACTGATCGAGCCATAATAGGTCGACAACGCCGCGCTCATCGACAGGAACCCAGACCGCTTCTGCTCCCTGCTCTTTTTCAAGCCATTCGATTGGGTCAATCACGGCGTGGTGCTCGGTGTAGGCGCTCAGAATGACCTTGCGCTTGAAATCTGCGCGGTTGCGCATCCAGAACAATCCCTTGATCGCAAGATTGTCTGACTCGGTTCCACCGGCGGTGAAGACGATTTCGTTGCGATTGCAACCGATAGAGTTGGCGATTTCTTCACGAGCCTCTTCAAGCGCTTTACGCGAGCTTTGCCCGGCACGATGAACCGAAGAAGGGTTGCCCAACAAAGTTAGGTACTCGGTGTAGCACGTGAGAACCTCCGGCCGAATCGGCGAGGTGGCAGCGTGGTCAAGATAGACAACCATGCCCTAAGCCTAGCCATTACAGGTGAAGCACCGGCCTCGCAGGTAAACTTTGAAAGTTATTTGCGAACCCTAATCTTCAGGACATCCATGCCAGAGCGCCACATCAACCCAACCCCACTGGGCGTGAGCGTTCAAGACGGCAAGGGAACCATTCGGGTTTATTCAGCCAACGCGACATCAGTCGAATTTTTGGTTCTGAACCCAGAAGATTCGACAGACGTCGTAACTCGAATCACGCTAAAACGCGGTGAGAACGATGTGTGGGAGGCCACTTCGCCAGCGATTGCAGTGGGCGTGCACTATGCCCTTCGTGCAGCTGGACCAGACGGGGCTAGGCACGGATTCAACAACAAGATCAACCTCATCGACCCATACGCAAAAGGTGTGGTTCGAGAGTCTGCGCGAGAGTTTCACAACGTGGTTCTCGACGGCTCTTTCGACTGGCAGGGAGTCGAAAAACCAAAGACACCGATGTCGCAGACTGTCATCTATGAGGCCCACGCTCGCGGACTAACCAGAGGCAACACCGAGCTGCACGATGACATTCGCGGAACCTATGCCGCACTCGCGCATCCGAGCACTATCGAGCACCTAAAGCGCATCGGTATCACCGCGGTAGAGCTTCTGCCTGTTCAAATGTTCATCTCTGAGCCAAGACTGATGAATATGGGCCTCATCAACTACTGGGGTTATAACACCATCAATTTCTTCACCCCGCACCACCGATACGCATCGCCCGGCGCAATCGAGGCTGGCCCCGAGGCGATCGTTGCGGAATTCAAAACCGCGGTGCGTGAACTTCACCGTGCTGGAATCGAAGTCATTCTCGACGTGGTCTACAACCACACCGCCGAAGGTGGCGCAAGAGGATTGACCTATTCGTTCAGAGGGCTAGACAACTCTTCTTATTACCGACAAGACGACGCCGGCAACTATCACGACACCACCGGATGCGGAAACTCGCTGGACTTCTCAAATCCGCGAGTTGTTGAACTGGTGATGGACTCGTTGCGCTACTGGACTACCGAGATGCAAATTGATGGCTATCGTTTCGATCTGGCCACAACACTTGCCCGGGATTCCTCAAACCAATTCGACCCAAACCATCCGATGCTGCTGGCAATGGCTACCGACCCTGTACTCAGCGAAACCAAACTCATCGTTGAGCCATGGGACATTGGCCTAGGAGGTTGGCAAACCGGCAACTACCCCGACCGCTTCAGCGAGTGGAACGACCGCTATCGAGATTCGGTTCGAAGGTTCTGGCTCTCAGATTTGGCATCGAAACACAACGCCGGTCACTTCTATAACGGAGTCGCCGATTTGGCCACACGTTTGGCAGGTTCTCGTGATGTGGTTGACGGGCCATCGGGGCCACTCGGCTCGGTCAACTTTGTTACCGCCCACGACGGTTTTTGCCTGCACGATCTGGTTTCTTACAACGTCAAACACAACCAGGTGAATGGCGAAGGAAACCGAGACGGCACCAATAACAACTACTCCTACAACCACGGAGCCGAGGGTGAAGTTTCTGATCTCGGCATCAATTCACTTCGTAGGCGTTCGGTTCGAAACATGTTAGGCACGCTGCTGTTCTCTGCCGGGGTGCCGATGATCACGGCCGGCGACGAGCGAGGCAAAACACAGTCTGGAAACAACAACGCCTATTGCCAAGACACCGCGCTCTCGTGGGTGAACTGGAAACTCACCGATGGGCAACGCAACCTCGAAGACAACTTTGCCTATCTGACCCAACTGCGACGCGAAAATGCATCGCTTCGACAGACCAACTTTGGCAACTTCGAATCGGCCTCACCAGAAAGTGATCTGGTTCGCTGGTACTCGGAGCACGGCGAGATTCTCACCGAAGAGCAGTGGCATGATTCGGCTCAGCGCACGCTGGTAAGACAGGTGCGGCACGTCTCTGGTGATGGCGAGATCAACGAGACATTGACCGTTCTGCACGGTGATACCGAAGCCGTTTCGTTGACTTTGCCACCCACGCACGGGCACTGGGAGTTGCTCTGGGACAGCACGCACGAGACTCCCCCAACCAAGTTCTCGAAGCACAAGGGCCACTCAAAGCTTTTGCTCGGCCCGACCTCAATGCTCGTCTTTAGAGCCGAATAGGTTTACCTCGTTCAAATAATCGCTAAGTTTGGTTTATGACTAGCGAGATTTCATTCCGTCACGATGCACCGGTTGGCCGTTTTCCGATTCTCGACGTTCAACCCTCGGTAGATGGCGGTCGATGGCCGGCCAAGGCATTTGTGGGTGAAGTCATTCCCTTCTCGGCTATTTCTTTCAGGGAGGGGCACGACGCTCTAGGTGTCGAACTGCTACTAACCAGCCCAAATGGCGACACGCAAACACTCAGGATGCACGCTGGTGCTGCCGGAAGTGACCGCTGGCACACCAAAGCGCTATTCGACATTCAAGGCGAATGGCGCTTTCGCATTCGTGCCTTTTCAGATGAGTTTGAAACCTGGCACCACAACGCTGAGGTAAAAATTGGGGCAGGTCAAGATGAAGAACTGATGATGCTCGAGGGTGTCTCACTTCTAACTCGTTTCGCTGCCGAAAAAGATCGCAAAAAGGCCAACGCCAAAGAACTCGTGAACGCGGCTGAGATACTGGCTGACCAGGCACACAGCCCTTCGGCCCGTCTGGCGGCGGCGTTGAACGTGAAGCTACTCAAGGCGGTGGCCGAGCATCCACTTAGGGCCTTAGAAACCTTGAGCGATGAATACTCGATCAACTGTGAACGAACCCTGGCCGGCTATGGTGCCTGGTACGAATTCTTTCCGCGCAGCGAAGGCGCTAAATACGACACCAAGACGCGAACCTGGAAGTCGGGAACCTTCAAGACTGCAACCAAGAATCTTCCGCGTGTAGCCGAGATGGGGTTCGACGTTCTTTATCTTCCGCCGGTGCATCCGATCGGTGTCGCGTTTAGAAAAGGCCCGAACAACACGCTGAACGCTGGCGAACAAGACCCAGGCTCACCTTGGGCGATTGGTTCAGCAGCTGGCGGTCATGACACGATTCACCCCGACCTAGGCACCGAGAAAGATTTCGCGAACTTCGTAAAGGCCGCTGCAGAGCTTGGCATCGAAGTTGCCATGGACCTAGCGGTGCAGGCCAGCCCCGATCACCCGTGGGTGAAGAGCAACCCGGAGTGGTTCACCACTCGAGCCGACGGAACAATCGCGTATGCCGAAAACCCACCGAAAAAGTATCAAGACATCTACCCCGTCAACTTCGACAACGACCGTGACGGTATCTACCTAGAAATTCTGCGTGTCGTGAAACATTGGATTGCACTCGGCGTCAAGATCTTTAGAGTCGATAACCCGCACACCAAACCGGTCAACTTTTGGGAGTGGCTAATCGGCGAGGTGAATTCAGAGTTTCCAGATGTCATCTTTTTGGCAGAAGCATTCACACGACCGGCAATGATGCACACACTCGGCAAAATTGGCTTTCAGCAGAGCTACACCTACTTCACTTGGAGAAACACTCCAAGTGACCTGCGCGAGTACCTAGTCGAACTCTCTCAAGCGACCGCTGCCTACTTCAGGCCAAATTTTTGGGTCAGCACACCTGACATCTTGACCCAATACCTTCAATACGGCGGTCGACCAGCCCATAAAATCCGCGCGGCCCTAGCGGCCATGTCGACTCCGTCGTGGGGTCTCTACGCAGGCTACGAGTTGGTTGAATCAGTGGCTCGACCGGGCGCAGAAGAGCATATCGACTCAGAAAAGTATGAGTACAAGGTTCGTGACTGGGATGCTGCCGAAGCGAGCGGCCGTTCAATCGCCGGCTACATCTCGAAACTGAACAACATTCGACGCGACCACCCCGCCCTCGGTCAACTTCGCAACATCGAGTTTCACCACAGCGACGACGGCGCTTTCGTAGTTTTCTCAAAGCACATCGATGCAGAACACAGCGCGACCGGAGAGGCCGACACCGTGATCGTGGTGGTCAACACCGATCCTCACGCTGTTAGAGAGACAACCGTTCGCCTAGACCTCACCAAGTTGGGCCTGCCTGCAGAGGCAAACTTTGAAGTTGAAGACCTGGTTACCGGTGATCGATACAACTGGAGCTCAACGAACTTTGTTCGGCTCGATGCTTTCGATGAACCGGCTCACATCTTGCATGTGTTGAGAAAGAAGAAGTAATGGCAAAGGTTGAACCGAAGCTGCCACCGATTGGCGAGTACGAACGCGATCGCGTTTCGAACGGCAGCCACCACAATCCGCATGCCACGTTGGGTGCGCATCCGATCGATGGTGGTTGGGTCATTCGCACATTGCGACCAATGGCCAAGGCCGTGAGCTTGGTTCTAAAGGGCGGCAAAGAGGTTCAGCTGAACCATGTCTGGAACGGCATCTGGGATGGCTTCGTAGCTTCGAAGACCGCACCCGACTACCGAATCAAGGCCTCTTATCTGGTTGATTCGAAGACCAACGAGTGGGTTAGCGATGATCCATATCGCCACTTGCCAACCATCGGCGAGCTCGATCTTCACTTGATTGCCGAAGGTCGTCACGAAGAGCTCTGGAACGCGCTCGGTTCACACGTGATGTCCATCGACGGCCCTCTTGGAAAGAGCCGCGGAACCTCGTTCAAGGTATGGGCCCCTAATGCTGAGGCAGTTCGAGTTGTCGGAGATTTCAACCACTGGTCAGGCGCTGCCCATGCCATGCGAGTCATGGGTTCTAGCGGAGTTTGGGAGCTATTCATTCCGGGCATCGAAGCCGGAACCGCCTACAAATATGAAATCTTGACCAAGCAGGGGCACTGGATAAAAAAGATTGACCCGATGGCGAGAGCGACCCAAGTGCCACCAGACACCGCCTCGATCGTCACCGAATCGACTCACGCCTGGAAAGACAAGTCGTGGATGTCGGCGCGAACCAAGCGCGACGCACTGCGCTCCCCCATGAGTATTTACGAGCTGCACGCCGGTTCATGGAAGCACTCGATGAACTATCGCGAGCTAGCCGACGAGCTGATTCCTTATGTTCAACAGCTTGGCTTCACGCACGTTGAGTTCATGCCCTTGGCCGAGCACCCATACGCCCCGTCTTGGGGTTACCAGGTGACCGGATACTACGCACCGACCTCTCGTTTCGGTTCGCCAGACGACCTTCGCTACCTGATCGACAAACTCCACCAAGCCGGCATCGGCGTCATACTCGACTGGGTTCCAGCGCACTTTCCGAAAGACGACTGGGCCCTGGCCCGATTCGACGGTCAGCCGCTTTACGAGCACGCTGATCCGCGTCGAGGCGAGCATCCAGACTGGGGCACCTACATTTTTGACTTCGGTCGAACCGAGGTGCGCAACTTCTTGGTCGCGAACGCGCTCTACTGGCTCGAAGAATTTCACATCGACGGCTTGCGCGTCGACGCGGTTGCCTCGATGCTCTACCTCGACTATTCGCGCGAAGGTAACAACTGGCTACCAAACGAGTTCGGCGGCCGCGAGAACCTAGATGCAATTCGCTTCATGCAAGAAACCAACGCCACGGCCTATCGCCGAAACCCGGGCATCATGATGATCGCCGAGGAATCGACCTCGTGGGGTGGTGTCTCGGCGCCAACCGACGGTGGCGGACTCGGCTTTGGCTTTAAGTGGAACATGGGCTGGATGAACGACACGCTCAAGTACATCGAAAAGGACCCGATGTATCGCCAGCACCACCACGGCGAGCTCACCTTCTCGATGCTCTATGCCTACAACGAAAAATTCGTTCTTCCGATCAGTCACGATGAAGTGGTACACGGCAAGGGTTCATTGCTTGCCAAGATGCCTGGAGACCGCTGGCAACAGCTGGCCAACGTTCGTGCCTACCTCGCCTACATGTGGTCGCACCCTGGCAAACAACTTTTGTTCATGGGCAGCGAATTCGGTCAACCCTCGGAATGGAACCAAGAGCGCGGGCTCGACTGGTGGATTCTTGAGCAGCCGACCCACCAGGCTTTGCAATCGATGGTGTCTAACCTCAACCGCGTCTATCTCGAAAATGCCGCCTTCTGGCAACTCGACCATGACCCTGCGGGCTTTGTGTGGATTGACGGTGGCAACGCCGAGGCCAATTTGCTGAGTTTCTTGCGCGTAGATGAGGCTGGAAACCAGATCGCCTGTGTAGTCAACTTCGCCGGTCAACCCCACCACAATTTCACGCTCGGACTGCCTAACGCAGGCAAATGGGTTGAAATTCTGAACACCGATGCAGTTGAATTTGGCGGTTCTGGCGTGGGCAACTTTGGTGCGATTGAGGCATCGGGTGGAGGTTCGCACGGACAGCCGCATTCGGCTCAGATCAGCGTTCCACCACTTGCAGCGGTCTGGTTCAAGCCGGCTAAGTAGTCTTCGCTAATAGAGCAGTGTTGCCAGTCGACGACGAGCTGCTGCAAGCTCGGCGTTTGCGGGGTCGATGACGGCAAAAAGCTCTACCAAGTGCTTTCGAATCGCATCGCGATCTTCACGTCTTGATTCAAAGGCATCAAGAAGTGCGTCAAACGCAACTTTCAAATTCGAGGTAGAAACTTGAACGTCGGCCCAAGCCAAGAGCTCGGTTAGATCGGTTGGAGCTAGATCGCTGACACGCTCAAAATCGGCATCTGCGGTTCGTTTGAGAAGTTTTACCTGAGCCAAACCGGCGATCGCAAGATCGTCTCTCGGATTTTCACGAATGGCCTGCTCATAGACCGCAATCGCACCGTCAAAATCTTCGGCCTCGATCAGTTCGAAAGCTCGCTGGTGCACAGCCGGAAGCTCTTGTTCTTGAGCGTCAACAGAGACTGTGGCGATACCGGCAACGCCGTTCTCGGCAGCGACTTCGAGAACTCGGGCAAGCACCTGCTCGATTACTTCAGCCGACTGATCCCCCTCAAACAGTGGTACGGGCTGTCCCTTCACCACGGCCAAAACTGTGGGTGCACCCTTTACGCCAAAAGCTTGGCCAACGCGTTGCTCCTGCTGGGCATCCACTCTCGCCATGATCAGCCGACCGGCAAGATTTTCAACGGCCACTTTCAGTCGTTCGCTAATCGCAAGCGTTCTAACCGAATCTGCGTGAAACTCGATGATTACCGGCACCTGCGTCGAGAGCTCAAGAAAACTCTTGAGGGTTTTTTCGGTGCATTCCTGAACCAGTGCAGAAACCGTGACTCCCCCACCTTGAGCCGGTGAGCCTGGACCAGGGTTAAACGCAGTTGGTTCAGTCGCGCGCTTTAGCCCAGAAAGGTCGTAACCACCACCGAAAGACACTTAGAGCCCCTTCACAGCGAGTAGGCCTTGAGTTACCCCCAGAAGAGTGGCTTGCTCGTCTACCGAAAGCGGCGGCACATAGAAAATCATCATGTTGCCGTAGGTACTGCGCACACCCTTCACCGAGCCAGCGGTGCCGAGCATGATCTTCTCGTTACCTGAAACGGTTACACCCGAGCCTGCTTTGATTGGCTTAATGGTGTAGTCGTCTTTCATATAGACGGCAACTAGCGCGCCACCCGAAGCGGTAGAGAGCGAGAGCACCCGCGATGAACCGAGGTAGTGCTTGAACTTGATCTTGGCCTTAGTCAACTTTTGAACCTGGGCCTGCTCAAGGGCCGACACATCTTCGTAGTACTTATCGTTCTCGAGGTTGAAAAGGTTGTAGAAGACGCTCAACGAACCCTTATCGATAACGTCACCGTATGAGGTAGGCAGGTCGCGAGGAACGACCTTTAGGTAGGCAGAATCTGGTGCGACCGGAATAGCTCCTACCTCGACTGCGGCTACCGGGGGCAGAGCTGCACCCGGCACAAGCGAAATCACAAAGTGAACCTTGTACTGGGTTCGTGGTGAGTTCTGCTGCATCACGAGAAGTTGAGGCAGATTGTCATCTGGGGCATCGGTGACCACCATCAACGTTCTTGGCCAGATCGTCGAAGAGGCAGGAAGCGCCCAAGTGATTTTGTCTTCGATCGGCGGAAGCGCTTCGTTCTTAGTCGACTTCGACATTAGGTAGTAGTGAGTTGTGCGCATTTGAAGCGCGGCACCATCGAAACGCGTGGTTAGCATCGCTTTATCGGTGGCGTCATCTGCCTTCTTCGCCCACATCGCGACGTTAGAAACTATTTTCTGAATCTGCGACTCGACCAATACCGGAGGATCGGCGACAACATCTGATGTTGAAGTTGGAGTTGGCTCTGGCGAAGTTGTCTCAGAAGTGCAGGCGGTTAGGAGACCCAGAACCAGTACACCGCTGGCAGCGACCGCTACCTTTCGAGCCACTCTGCGACCCCGTCTCGGAATCTCGAGCTGCGACTTGCGTCGACGAGTCTTTGGCCCCTGGGGTGGCTTTGGCAGGCGGCGCTGTGGTCGGCGACGGCGACGCTCTTCAGACACTGAGAAGAGATTGATCACGAGTGCGACTGCGAGAAAAACTCCGGACAAGATGAGATTGATGTTCGAAGGGGTGAGGTCGTAGGCGATTGGCCATGAAATGCTCACCCGGCCCGGTGCGGGGGCGAAACCGTCGGTTGCAACCAAAACGGCTACATCTTGGCTGTTTTCAATAACCAACGAGGCCTGCTGTTTGCCATTCGCCTCGCTGCGCCAAAGGTCGCTACCTCTCGGTGCCAGCCTTTGGTCAATTCCGTAGTTTGACAGCGGCTCTAGAGAAAGTTTGCTCTTCTTGTCTTCAACCAACTGGATGCTCGTGAAGGCCGACTTGTCGATCCAAGCTCGCAAATCAGCCTCTCGACCACTTGCGACAAAAGTCTTGGTGTCAGAAAACACCGTCACGGTTGGATTGCCCGGATAGGCACTCAAAGTGGCATTGTCTAGGATGGCAAATCGGTTTTGAGCGTCGTACTCGACCGCCAAAACGTGTGCCGGCGGCGGTGCCCAGATGGTGCGCTGTGCCACTCCAACCAGTGCCAACGACAGCGACAAGACAAAGAGTCCTATCGCTGCAAACAGTTTCACGGTTATCCAATCGGGCTAGACTTAGGGCTTGAGAATAAGCCCCCTCAAGTCTACCCAAGGGGTCTAGGAGCGAGTATCTTGGCAGCAGACGACGTCGAATTTGCAACGGTGATGCGCGGTTACGACCGTGACGCTGTTGACGACGCACTTCGCGATCTGCGCCGTCAGCTTCTGCAGCTTTCAAACCAAAATGCTCAGCTCGTTACCGAATTGCGTGCCGCCAACGAGGCGTCTTCGAAACTTGAACGCGAACTTCGCGAGACTGTTGCCCCGACCTACGCGTCGGTTGGAGCCCGGGCAGCATTAATTCTTAGCACCTCCGAAGAGCAGGCAAACCGTATCATCGCCGAGGCCGAAGCCGAACGCCGACGCCTGCTAGAAGAAGTTGATTCCGAACTCGAGACTCTTCGCGCAGAGGCTCGCGAGTACTACGACTCGGTGGTCGCCGAGGCAAGCCGCCGAGCCGAGCGCCTAACTGTTGCAGCCAAAGCCGACTACGACGACATCGTGGAGCAGGCCCGCACCGAGTCAACCAGATTGCTTGAAACGGCTATGCAAGAAGCCGGGGCCACTCGAGGCGCGATTGCCACAGAAGTGGCCAGGATGCGCGCGACGGCTAAGCGCGAGATCGAGGCCGCTCGCACAGCGTTCGATCGCGAGCAGAGCGAGAAACGACTAATTGCAAATCGCCAAGCTGGCAACGAGCTAAATGCCGAAGCCGCCTGGAACCTACTTTCAGAGCAAGCCCGCATCGATTTGGAGCTTGAATTGACTGCAAGACGCGCCGAAGCAGAGGCCGAGTACCTTCGCAAACACCAAGAGGCCGTTGCGGCGACTCAGCGCTACCTCGACGAGGCGAACGCGATGCTTGCGCAGGCGAGAACTCGCGCGAACGCAGCCAAACTCGAATCTGAGACGCTCGAGGCCGCGGCCAAAGCACACACGAAGCGAACCCGCGATGAGGCGAGAGAAAAGGCCGAGGCCATTTTGCTGGCCGCCGAAAGTGAGGCTCGAAGCATCCTCTCTGAAGCACAAGCCCACGCCGCTAAAGAGCTGCACAAACTCAAAGGCAAGATCGCAAAACTGAATGTCGAACGTGAAGCCGTTGCACAGTATCTGCACAACCTACGTGCCGTTGTTGATAACGCAGAGCAGAATCTAACCAGAGACTAAAAGCTTCTCTAAAAACGCTGGGAGACCGCAATGGATAACAAGAACCTTCGCATAAGCAACGCGTTTCAGTTCGGCCTTCTGGGCGGTCTCGGTGTTTTGACTTCGATCGCACTCGGCAATGCGTTTCTCACTCTTGCCAGTGTGGTCACCTATGTGGCACTCGCGCTATTTATCGCACTAGGTCTAGAGCCGATCGTTTCATTCATCGAGCGCAAACTTAAGTTCAAACGAGGCTTCGCCATCGCTACAGTGGTCGGCGCTCTCACCGCCGTGCTAGCGACCCTGATTTGGTCAATCCTGCCGCTGGTAATCGAACAAACCGGCCATTTCATCGAGAGCGCCCCAAACCTGCTCAGCTCGGTCAAAGACTTAGAGCTAGTCGCAAGCCTTGATCAGCAGTTCGGCGGCTCGGTGAGCAACGCGATCGACGAAGCATCCGTTTATCTAACCGACAGCAGCAACTGGCCGTCGATGGTCGGCGGTGTCGTGCAGGTTGGCCTAAGTGTATTCAACGGCTTCTTCGGTGCCTTGATTGTGGTGACTCTGAGCCTCTATTTCATGTCATCACTCTCGAGACTCAAGCAGTGGATCTACTCGCTGGTTCCGGCTACCAAGCGAGACACGTTCTCGAACCTAGCCGAACAAATCGCTGGCTCGGTGGGCCGCTACGTTATGGGCCAGGTCACCATCGCGCTCATCAACGCGACCCTGGGTTTCACCATGATGTCGATCCTCGGCATTGAATTCTCGCTTGTGCTCGCCTGCATCACCTTCGGGTTGGCACTGATCCCACTTGTCGGTAGCATCTCGGGCGCCACAATCGTCGTTATCGTGGCTCTAACCACTAGCCCAAATGTGGCTCTTATTGCCGCAATCTACTATCTGATTTACATGCAAATCGAAGCCTATGTGCTCTCGCCGCGAATCATGAATCAAGCCGTTGCCGTGCCAGGTGCAGTTGTCGTTGTTGCTGCTTTGGCAGGTGGAGCGTTGCTGGGCATCTTGGGTGCTCTGGTAGCGATTCCGGTGGCGGCATCGATCATGTTGATCATTCGCCAGGTGTGGGTGCCACGCCAAACCAGCCGCTAAATCACAGCGACCCGCGCTATGTGTCTTTATCCCTCGAAATGCGTGGGTAGCGGGTAGAACTGCGGCGCGATAACCCGCACAACTTCGTCGATGACCGTCTTGGTGGCCGACTCGCCTACCCAAAGGTGTTTGGCGCCTTCAACTGCAACAATCTGCGCGCCTTTTAGCGGGCCAAACCGCTCAATAGCGGCGTCTGGCTTTAGATAGTCATCAAACTCCGGCACTATGGCGACCACGGCCTTGTTACGCCCGTTCCAGTTGCGAAGCTCTTGCTCTGAGGTGCGGTGCAACGGCGGAGACAACAGGATCGCACCTTGAACTGGCTTGTCAAAACCGTACTTCAGCGCCAATTCGGTGCCGAACGACCAACCCAACAACCAGATGTTCGGCAGGCCTCGGTCGATCAGAAACTCGAGCGCAGCATCCACGTCGAATCGCTCGTTGGCTCCCCCATCAAACTCGCCCTGGCTGGTACCACGAGGTGAACTGGTGCCGCGCGTGTTGAATCGAAGCACCGCGATGCCAGCAAGCGCGGGTAGACGGTTGGCAAGCTTGCGCAAAACATGCGAATCCATGAAACCACCGTGGGTCGGTAGCGGATGCAGGGTCAAGATTGTGGCAATCGGCGCACGACCGACAGGCAGCGCAAGTTCGCCCACGAGCGTCAGACCATCTGAGGTGTGTAGTTCGATTTCTTCACGGATGCTCGGCAATTCGACACCGGAACGAATCTCGATCGCACTCAAAGTAGTGGCCCCTGAAACTTCTTCCAGCACTCGGTGTGAAAATGACGCCGACCGTCTGACCCGCGAAGTTCATCCCAAGCGACGATGTGGCCCGTGCCCAGTGCGATGCGCTGGTTGCAATACGGGCAGGTCCAGGCTTTCGATTCTTCAGAGGATGAACCCGAGTGAGTTTGAACGGTGAATTCGATGCCGCGTTTGATTTCGGTGCGTTTCACGCCATAGAGCACGCCGCGGTTTAGTTCGGGCTCCTCAGCTTTGCCCTGCCTAGAGCGTTTGGGTCGATTGGATCTGGGCATCAGTACCAGCCGATTCTGTCTGAGTGTGCGAGTGCGCCGCAGGGAGTTGAGTAGCGTCCCTTGATGTACCCCAGACCCCAGCGAATCTGAGTCTCTGGGTTGGTCATCCAGTCGCTACCCTCGCTCGCCATCTTGATGCCCGGTAGAGCCTGCGGAATGCCGTAGGCGCCCGAACTCTTGTTCATTGCGGTGTGGCGCCAGTTCGACTCACGTTCCCAGAGTTTGACTAGGCAAGAGTACTGATCGCGGCCCCAACCCATTTTGCTGACCTGGTCGTAGGCGTAGGCCTTTGCGGTACCCGGATCTGGCATGTCAGCTATGTCAACAAAGAGCTCAACCGCGTCTTGGCCGGTCACAACCTTGAACTTTCCGCGCGAGAAAGATACAGTTTGAGTGGTCTTCCAGCCATAAATCTGTTCGTCGGTTTCGCCATTTTCAGCTGGGTAATACCAATAGGCACTGTTGGCCAGGGCGGCCGAGTAAGGGTCAACTATCGACACCGCAACAATCGAAGTAGTAAAAATAAAACCCGTGACGGCGAAGGATGCTCTTTTGCTTTTGACCTTCATTTGATCAAAGTCAACGTGCTCAAGCTTGAACTGCTTGATCAAAGCTTTGCGAATCTTGGTACCAAGTGTGTCGACATCGGCAGCATAGCGGCCCATGAAATCACCTCGGTTTCGTTCGCAGACTCAAAACCCTAAGTCTACCAGCGGGCTATTTTGTGGGCAAAGATGTGCTGGGACACTTGGCCAGAACGCTCGACATCGCGTTCTTTTCTGCTGAGGTCACCCACACGCCGTACTTGAGCTTCACGGCCACCTGACGGGCCACATAGGCGCATCGGTAGCCCTTGTTCGGCGGCAGCCAAGTTGCGGTATCGCCGTCACCCTTCGAACCATTGGTTGGACCATCTACCGCCAGCAGGTTTAGTGGATCGTTGTAAAAGTTAAAACGTTTGGCATAGCTCCACTTTTGTGCGCCCTTTTGCCATGCGTCGCTCACTGCAACGACATGGTCAATCTGCACTTTGATAGAGGTTGAGCGACCGCGCAAGAAGTTGATGGTTTTGCCGGTGTAGGGGTCATTCAAAACCCCAGATTCAACGATGCATGTTTCACCACTTCGCCAAGTGATGTTTTTCAAGTCTCGAGCGAGTATGAAGTTTCTTGCATCACATGAACCGATTTTTCCCCAGCCGTCTGAGAAAAGTTCACGGTCGTAACCGGTTTTTGGTGCTCGGCCCTTGACCACTAGCTTGGCCACGGCGGTGGAAGCCTTCGTTGCCGTGAGCACCGACGGGTTTGCTAGTTCGTGAGCGGTCGAGGCACCGCTGGTTGGAGCGATAAGCAACCCGGCCAATAGGCTGATAGCGGCGAAAGATCTAAAGAACTTTTTCAATTTGGATGAGTTCGATGACTCGATCGATGAATAAATCGACTTGGCTTTCGACATAACCGCCCCTTTTCGGTGTGAACAACACTGTTCTAACCTCATCTACCGACATTTTCATCTCAGACTCGAGATGACGACTCACTCGTTCTAAAAACAGATCAACCTGCTTGCGGCTGTAGCCGCGAAAAATCATTCCGGTTGTCTCAAATCGTTTTCTTTTAGGTCTTTCGATTCGGCCGAGAAGCAACACCTTCAACTCGTTTACCCGATCGAGAAGATCGTCACGCTGCCCAAAATTGAGGCGTCGCTCAAACCGGCGCGCGGCGAAGGTATCTTCGAGTCGGTCGAGCGCGGCATCAACTGCACTAACCGAATAGCCACCCTTTTCTAGAGTGAACTCTTTTTCACGGATGTTCGGGGCTGGCGCATCCACAGAATTGAATGCTTCTCGAGCCTGGGCGATGAACTCATCAACTTCGGCCGGCTTGTAACCAAGCTTCTTGGGTTTGGTGTGCGGAAACGGAAACGACATTGCTACCCCACCGGAAACAGCAGGGCTGCGACTAGATACATAACCAAACCGGCAGGCAGCATGGAGTCGAGGCGATCCATCATTCCACCGTGTCCAGGTAGCCAAGATGACATGTCTTTGACACCGAGGTCGCGCTTGATGAGAGATTCTGCTAGATCGCCAAACACCGCGGCTAGCAAGATCACGGCCGCGCAAAGAAGACCCCAGTACCACTCGTGGCCCAGAACAAAAACCATCAGCAACACAGACGAGGTAACGCCCGCAAAGATGCTCGCCAGAAGCCCTTCGAGTGACTTCTTCGGGCTTACCCCCGGGGCGATGCGGGTCTTGCCAAGCTTGCGGCCGACGAGATAGCCGAACGTGTCAATCAGAGCCGTAGGTACCACGAACTGAATAACCCAGGCGGCGCCATCATCTCGAGTCAAAAGCAGAATCGTGAAAGACGCCGTAAGGGGCAGATAAATTACCACGAAGGCCGAAGCTGCGAAGTCTTTGATCGATTTATTGAACGACTGGGTTATCGATTCGCGACGTTCCCAGAGCAAATGCACCGTTCGCCAAACCACAAGAAAGAAAATCATCGCCGCTGTAACGCCCCACTGCCACACCGCGTCGCCGTAGAAGGTCGCCGGCATAATCGCAAGGGAACCCACTGTTACTGGAACGCGAGGCACATACCAGCCGGCTTTGCGCAGTGCAGTTGCGAGCTCCCAGGCTCCGGCAGCAACGGCGCTGGCTAGCAGAACAACAAGCAAATCCTTGACGAAAAGAATCGAGCCCAGGAACGCCAAACCGAGTAGCAGGCCGTAGCCAACTGACTTAGAGAGGCTGCGCTCCCCCGATGCGTTCTGAGTCTGCGACATTAGACCTCGAGCAACTCGGCTTCTTTGTGCTTGAGTGCACTGTCGATTGCGTCAACGAAACTCTTGGTGAGTGCATCCAGTTCTTTTTCGGCACGAGCGATGTCATCTTCGCCAGCTGCGCCATCTTTCTTGAGTGCGGCTAGGTCGTCATTGCCTTTGCGTCGAATGTTGCGAACCGAAACACGGTGATCTTCAGCCTTTGACTTTGCGAGTTTTACGTATTCCTTGCGGCGGTCTTCGGTGAGATCTGGCAAGGTAACTCGAATCACGGTGCCATCGTTATTTGGCTGAGCACCGAGGTTCGGAACATCCCTGATGGCCTTTTCGATGTTGAGTAGTGCACCCTTGTCATAAGGCGTGATTGCGAGGCTGCGGGCTTCAAGAACTTGGATGCTCGCCAGGTTGCCCAACGGAGTACCGGTGCCGTAATAGTCGACGATGATCTTTTGGAACATCGCTGGGTTGGCTCGCCCGGTGCGGATGGTGCCGAAGTCATCTTTGGCAGCCTCGACGGCCTTTTCCATCTTCTCGGTTGCCTCAGCAATAATCGCTTGAATCATTTTTTATCTCCAACTTCTTTTCGAACCTACGCGGTTACGAAAGTTCCAATCTTTTTGCCCTTGATGGCATCGGTAATGTTTCCGTCGCCCTGCATACCGAACACACGCATCGGCATCTTGTTGTCCATGCAGAGACTAAATGCGGTTGCATCGACAACCTTCAGGCCTCGCACCAGCGCGTCTTGATAGGTGATTTCTTTCAGCAACTTCGCCGCAGAATCTTTTTTAGGGTCGGCTGAGTAGACGCCGTCTACGCCGTTCTTGGCTACCAAAACCTCGACGGCGTGAATTTCTAGAGCGCGCTGGGCGGCCACGGTGTCGGTTGAAAAGTAAGGCAACCCCGCACCGGCACCGAAGATAACGACACGACCTTTTTCGAGGTGGCGAATGGCACGTAGCGGAATGTAGGGCTCGGTGACCTGCGACATGGTGATTGCCGACTGCACACGAGTGTCTACGCCGGCCTGAATGAGAAAGTCTTGAAGAGCTAGTGCGTTCATCACGGTGCCTAGCATGCCCATGTAGTCGGCGCGTGAGCGGTCCATGCCACTTTGCGAAAGTTCAGCGCCTCTGAAGAAGTTGCCTCCACCGACCACAATCGCGATCTCGGTGCTCTTGGCAGCCTCTGCGATTTCTTTGGCGATTGCTGAAACGACGACCGGGTTCACACCCAGACTGCCACCTCCGAAGGCTTCACCCGATAGCTTCAAAAGCACTCTGCGTTTGGTTGGCATTTGATTCTCCGTTCCCCCTCTATCCTAGGCAAAATAAGGGAAAAGGCTCGGTCATCGACCGAGCCTTTTCTTGGATTCTTGTTTGGTTATGCACCAACGCGGAAGCGTGCGAAGGCCGAAACCTTCACGCCCGCTGCGTCGAGAACCTTGCCGACACTCTGCTTGTTGTCTTTGGCGAAGTCTTGCTCCAAAAGAACGTTCTCTTTGAAGTAACCGGTAACGCGACCTTCAACGATCTTGGTAAGAGCAGCCTCTGGCTTGCCCTCGTTGCGTGCGGTTTCTTCAGCGATACGACGCTCAGTCTCGACTACGTCTGCTGGAACATCCTCGCGGGTTAGAACGCTTGGTGAGAACGCTGCAATGTGAACTGCAACGTCGTGTGCGGTCTCTGCGCCTGCGCCCGAGTAAGCCACTAGCACGCCCACCTGTGGAGGTAGGTCTTTGCTGGTGCGGTGCAGGTAGGCGTCGACGGCTGCGTCTTCAAGAGCAACAACGCGGCGTAGCTCGACCTTTTCACCCATGATTGCGGCTTCGTCGTTGATGACGTCGGCAACGGTGCTCGACTCTAGGCTGGCTGCGAGAGCTGCCTCAAGGGTGCGAGCATCGGCGGCGACGATTGCATCAGCGATACGGTCGGCCAGAGCGATGAACTTTTCAGCCTTAGCCACAAAGTCGGTCTCACAAGCAAGTTCTGCCATGTAACCGATGCCACCCGAGACGCGAGCCACCACTAGACCATTGCTGGTGGTGCGGCCTTCACGCTTGGTAACACCCTTTAGACCCTTGAGGCGAAGAACCTCCATGGCCTTCTCGACGTCGCCGTTGGCTTCGTCAAGAGCGCCCTTGCAGTCCATCATTCCGGCGCCTGAGCGCTCGCGAAGAGCCTTTACGTCGGCTGCGGTGTAGTTAGCCATTACTTTGCTTCCTTCTCTGCCTCGACTACCTCTGCAGCTGCAGGGGTCTCGGCGGTTTCGGCGGCAGCGGTGCTCTGCTCAAGCAGTTCGCGCTCCCACTCGGCTAGAGGCTCTGCGGCCTCTTCGTTCTTGGTGGTGCGGGCGATTAGGCCCTCAGCAACGGCGTCTGCGATCACGCGGGTTAGCAGTGCAACCGAGCGAATGGCGTCGTCGTTTCCTGGAATACCGATGGTGACCTCGTCTGGGTCACAGTTGGTGTCAAGGATGCCGATTACCGGAATGCCAAGCTTCTTGGCTTCAGTGATGGCTAGGTGCTCCTTGTTGGTGTCTACAACCCAGATAGCGCTCGGGGTCTTGTTGACGTTGCGAATACCACCGAGTGACTTCTCAAGCTTGTCTTTTTCGCGACGAAGAATGAGTAGCTCTTTCTTGGTGAGGCCGCTCTTGCTCGAGTCGTTGAAGTCCATGACTTCGAGTTCCTTGAGACGTGCAAGACGCTTCTGAACGGTCTGGAAGTTGGTCAGAAGGCCACCCAACCAGCGCTGGTTGATGTAAGGCATGCCTACGCGCTTAGCCTGCTCGGCGATTGCCTCTTGGGCCTGCTTCTTGGTTCCTACGAACAAGATGCTTCCGCCGTTAGCAACGGTGTCTTTGACGAACGAGTAAGCGTTGTCAATGTGGGCAAGCGACTGCTGAAGGTCGATGATGTAGATACCCGAGCGGTCGGTCAGAATGAAGCGACGCATCTTTGGGTTCCAACGACGGGTCTGGTGCCCGAAGTGAACGCCGCTGTCGAGCAGCTGGCGAACTGTTACTACTGCCATGGCAGTACTCCTTTTCGGCGCGATGAGGCGCCACTCAGTTAAACGCGAAGGGCGGTTGCCCAACACACCTGGTGCCGCATAAGAATCAGCTGACTTTCGTCAGACCGAGTTGATCTTGATGTTGTTCGACACGCGAAGTCGACGTGTTTCTAGAGGCTCATTTTCATGGGACTTTAGCGACATGCCGCTGTCAAGAAGTCTAACAGGGCTGAAGACCAGAAATCTAGCGGAAAGCGGCACTTTTGCACAGATTTTGTCTGGGCAAAAACAAAGTGGATGTTGTGCCGCATGATCGAGCAATGTTCAACCAAAATCGACGCGCTGTTTTGGGGTTTCTCGCGCTCGCGGCCGTGTTCACCATCGTTTTACTCGACAACCGCTTCGCAGTAGCAGAACCCGATCTGCGGGCCACCTACTGGGTCGAAGCTCGGCAGACCGAGAACCTGTGGTCACCAATATTCAGTGACGGTCGCCAAGCCACTAACCACTTTCGGCAACCAAACAGTGACTGGGGTGCTGGTCATCGCGGCATCGACTACTCGGCAGATGAGGGCGAGGGTCTTCAAACGCCTTTAGGCGGCGTGATCACGTTCAGCGGGCAGGTGTTCGGGCGACCGGTTGTGGTTTTGCGGCATGAAAACGGCCTGAGCAGCGAATTTGAACCGGTCTGTTTGAACGCAGATCTGGCAAGAGGTCAACGATTAGACCCGCGGGTGCAGTTTGCGAGCGTGTGTTTTCTGGGCGATAACAGTCACTGCTCATCAACTTGCCTGCACTGGGGCATAAAGACTCCCAACCAGGGTTATCTTTCTCCCGAACGGTTTCTTGGTTCGCTCTCACCAAGCCGACTTTCGCCAATCGGAGAGGTTTAGATTTTAGGCGCGAGGGTGAGCGTTCTGGTAGCCAGCTTTGAGCCGTTCGATGCTCACGTGAGTGTAAATCTGGGTGGTTCCGAGGCTGGCGTGCCCGAGCAGCTCTTGAACGGCACGAAGGTCGGCACCTCCGTCTAGCAGGTGCGTAGCTGCGCTGTGTCGCAGGGAGTGCGGCCCAGCCGCACCGGTTGGAGTGGCGCCAAGTAGCGCTGCCACCACGGTGTAGATCTGCCGAACACCAACACGGGCACCTTTGGCGTTCAAAAAAAGAGCATCGCCCGACTTTGCGCCGGTTAACTGGGGTCGCCCAACACTCAGCCACTGTTCTAAGGCATCGTTTGCCGGTTGGCCGAATGGAACCATGCGTTGCTTTGAACCCTTACCCATCACTCGCAGCAACTGCCGGCTGTGGTCGATATCGCCTAGGTTCAACGAAGCTATTTCACTGACACGAGCTCCCGAGGCATAGAGCAATTCGACGATTGCTCGATCTCTTATTCCGACCGGGTTATCCGAATGCGCGTTTGATTGCAGTAGATCAAAAACTGCCACCAGGGAGTCTTTGCCCACAACCTTTGGTAGCGAGCGCCCCACCTTTGGGGTTCGCAACCGCAAACCAGGGTCGGTTGCGCTTAGCCCGGTGGCGAACATCCATGCCGTAAATGAGCGGATCGAAGCACTTTTTCGAGCCAGTGAACTCTTGGCAAGGCCCCTTTGGGTTAGCTGGTAAAGCCAATCGCGCAGGTCGTCGAGCTGGAGGGCATCAGTGCTTGCGCCCCTGGATTCACAAAATTCAACCAGTTCACGCACATCAGCGACGTAGCTTTTAACGGTGTTGGGTGAATAGCCTCGCCCAGCTTCGAGCTGTTGCTCAAAGGCATCGATGATCTGGGCGCTGTTCATACTCTTGAGCGTAGTTTCTCACCTTGAAAACTCGCTCATTTCGCTACTTTTAGCCATCCGGCATCGGTCTGCCCAGCCTTTCCTTTCAGCACGAGTTGCGTAAATGCGACATGGGCCTCGGTAGGGCTGAGCCCGGCCATTTTCGACAATTGCTGTGGATCTTTCGGCTTGTTACCCAAGGCGTCTAACAGCCGGATCTCAAGCGGCCCGAGGCCAGCAGGCTGTGCTTCACTGAATACATCGAGTGTGTTGGATAGACCGAGAAGGCTCAGCACATCGTCTGCGTCTTGAATCAATTCGGCTTGTGCGCTTTGAATCAGACGATTACAACCAACCGAGCTGGTTGCCGTCACCGGCCCGGGTATGGCACCGACTGGTCGACCCAGCACCGTGGCGTGATTCACGGTGCTTATTGATCCGGAGCGCTTGCCTGCCTCAACCACCACCACCGCATCGCTTAGAGCAGCAATCAATCGGTTGCGTTGCAAAAACCTCCATTTGGTGGGGCTAGAGCCGGGAGGAAGTTCTGAGACCACGGCCCCTTGGCGCAACACCTGCTCGAGCAAATCTTGGTTACCAGAAGGGTAAAACCGATCTACTCCCCCTGCCATCACAGCGATTGTCGGCAGTTGAACCGCGAGTGCACTGCGATGAGCGACTGCGTCGATGCCGTATGCACCACCAGAAACAATGGCCAGTTTTCGACTCTTGAGCTCTTCAACTAGATCTGAGGTGACCCAGTTTCCGTAGTTGGTTGCGCCACGCGAACCAACTATGGCTAGGTATCGAAGATTGCTGGTCAGGCTTGCAGCGCAACCCCGGCCCCAGAGAAGAGCCGGTGATCCCCATGACAGGTGGGTCAGGCCCTCGGGCCATAGTGTAGAACTCGAAGTTACGATCCAAGATCTGCTTCGCTTTAGCCAACCGAAGGCGGTACCCAGTGCTCCTGGCTGCAAACGCGGGTTCCATCTAGCCAGGGCTTCGGCCGCGACGCGCTCTAAATCACCGAATCTTGAGGCACCGGCATCGGCTCGATTGGTTTCTACCAACTCACGAATTAGTTGCCGAACAGAACCGGCGCGAACCAGCTCTAGGGCCTTACTAGGGCCCAACGCCTCACGTAGGTATCCAGCGAACTCGTCACCCGGTTCACAGGCGATGCTCCACCAAATCAAGGCCAACTGTTCGTTCGTTGGTGCCAACTCCGCGGTTACCAAGTGACCGGTTAGGTCACGGTGATCAAACCCGAGCTCACACATGAGCGAGTCGATTCTGATTCGCCACGCCGCGCAACCATAAAGCCTTGGCTACGTCTGATGAATTTGGCGCATCTCTGCCCTCAAGATCGGCGTTCGTCCAGGCAAGTCTCATGCATTTGTCATAGCCACGCATGCTCACGCGACCACGACGCAAGGCATCATCGAGTTCGCCACTGCCTGAGTTTGCTGAGTTCAATTGGCGCCTGAGTATCGACCCAGGCACCTCGGCATTAATTGACAGACCAAAAGCCTTGAGTCGCGCTCGGGCTCGCAACCTTGCTTCAATCACCCTGTCCCTGAGCACCTTTGATGTTTCATTGCCCGGATTGCGGCACTGCAAAACGGCTGCCGAAACTGGTCTCACTTCGAGTTGAATGTCTAGCCGATCAAGAATCGGACCAGAGATTTTTGAAAGGTAACGCGCCTTCACTCTCTCTGGGCATTCGCATTGATCACCTTTGCGGGAACCCTTACCGCATGGGCAGGGGTTGGCTGCCAGGACCAACTGGAACTTCGCGGGATAGGCAACCGTTGCCGCCGCACGTGAAATGGTTACTTGGCCAGACTCGAGCGGTTGGCGCAGCACATCAATAGTCGAGGTGGCAAACTCTGGGGCCTCATCAAGAAATAGAACTCCGTGACTAGCCAATGACACCAAGCCTGGTTTTGGCACGCCTGATCCTCCGCCAATGATCGAAACGAGAGAAGCACTGTGATGTGGCGACTCGAAAGGAGGTGCATAGTCGAGCCGACTAAACGGTTGCCTGCTCACCAATGACCTGATGGCAGCCAACTCGATGGCCTGATCTCGCTCAAGTATTGGCAGAATTGTGCTGATTCGTTCGGCAATCATGGTCTTACCCGAGCCCGGTGTTCCTACCATTGATAGATGGTGACCACCCGCGGCCGCCACCAGAGCCGCATCAATAGCCTCGCCCTGACCACGCACTTCAGACATGCAGCGCTCACGTGTTTGGCCTTGACCAACCTCAGAAGCCGATACCAGTTCGGAGTTTGACAAGACCTTGACTTCGACTCCGAAACCGGCCATCACCTCGGTTAGGTGCCCGGCACCGATAACCTCGAGTTCTTCGACACACTGCGCCTCGGCAACGTTTGCCTTTGGAACAAATACCCGAGTAAACCCGGCTTTTTGCGCTGCCAGCGCCATAGCCAAGACGCCTCGAACCGGGCGTATTGAGCCATCTAGTGCGAGTTCGCCGATGAAAACGGCACCTTCGGTGCATTTGGGTGAGAAGCGCCCGGCGGCACTCAAGACAGAAACCGCAATACTCAAATCAAACGATGAACCTTGCTTGGGTACAGAGGCAGGCGAAAGGTTTACCGTGATGCGTCGAGCCGGCAATCCCAGCCCCGAGTTGGTGCAGGCGGATTTGACTCGAGCAGTTGCCTCGGCCAACGAGGCATCTGGAAGCCCAACCAACTGAAAGGCTGGCAGGTTTGATGAAATGTCAGCCTCAACCAAGATAGGAATGCCGCCGAGACCGAGCAGTGCCACCGAATAGCAACTAGCCAGCCCCACTAGGCCACCTGCTTGAGGTGTTCGATGTGAACACGCCCAGCCGTCACCAACACCGAGACTGCGTCTAGTCGCATTTTGCTTGACTGAATCTGGCGAACGCTGCGCCACTGGGCAATCGTGCGGCGCATCTTTGCAAGCTTCAAGTCGGTTATGGCTTCGAACGGATCACCGTAACCTGAGCCGGAGCGAGTCTTAACTTCTACGAAAACCCAAGAATCTCGATCTTTGGCAATCAAGTCGATCTCGCCTGCGCGACAGCTGAAGTTGCGTTCAACAATCTCGTAGCCAAGAGCGCTTAGGTAATTTGCCGCAGCCTGCTCGCCGTAGCGGCCCAAAACGTGAGTTCGGTTGTTTGACATGGCAAGAACAATGTCATGCGCCGAGCATCCACGGAGGTTTGATTCAAAAAGTGTGGATAAGTCGGACTACTCGCCGACGGTGAAAGCCTTCGGAAGCTCGAAGGCCTTGCCAGATAGTTCTTCAACGTTGACGTCTTTGAACGAAAGCACACGCACGCTCTTCACGAAACGGTCTGTGCGATAGATGTCCCATACCCACACGTCGCGCATTTCGATTTCGAAATAGAAGTCGGTGGCTGTGTCGACGCGTTTTACGTCAACCTCGTTGGCCAAATAGAAACGACGCTCGGTTTCGACCACGTATTTGAACGTGCCAACCAGGTCACGGTACTCGCGATAGAGCGCAAGTTCAGCGTTGCGGTCGTAGTCTTCGAATTCGTTGTCGTCCATTGAAATGTCAGTTTACCTGTGCGCTAAGAATTTTCGTTAGCCATGTTTTTCGGTGAACCGCGCTCGGGCCGTGGGTTCGAATAGCGGCGATGTGAGTCTCAGAGGCATATCCCTTGTGCGAGTCAAAACCATAAAGTGGATGCTGCGCCGAGAGCTCGACCATGAGGTGGTCTCTGGCAACCTTAGCCAGCACCGAAGCCGCAGCCACAGACGCGCAATCTCGATCGGCTTTAGGTCTCACGGTAACGGGTAGCCCGCCCGTGTGCCCCGCCAGCCAGTTGTGCGTGCCGTCAAGCAAAATAAACGCACCATTCTTGGCAATTTGTCGGGCTATGCCGTCTTGGTCAAGCAGTTCGGTCAGTGCGCGTGCTGCCGATAGGGAGAGACTGAAAACGATTCCCTTTTCGTCGATCGTCTTTGCGTCAACCATGCCGACAGCGCCGGCCACTACCCAGTTTTTTACGGGTTCGATGAGGGCTTCGCGTTGCCGCTCTGAAAGCAATTTAGAATCGCGCAAACCAAATGGGATTTTGTCGAATTCTGCAGCTTGAACATCAACCATGGCGACACCTACGGCCACCGGGCCTGCGACCGCGCCGCGCCCCACTTCATCGATGCCGATTATGTAGCGAACACCTTCGGTCGAGAGTGAGCGCTCGAAGTCAGTTGTTGGGAACGTTTTTGAAGACATCGGGGTAGTTATCTAGCCAAGCCCATCGTTCAAAAGGCCAAGAGAGCACAAACGCTCTACCAACTATCGAGTCTTTTGGCACGAAGCCTTTGCTCGGTAGATCGCCGTGAAAACGCGAATCTTCTGAGTTGCTACGGTTGTCGCCCATCACCCAGAATGCGTTTTCGGGTACGGTCACGTCAAACTCTTTATCGCTCGGGTTTACACCCTCGAGAATGTAGGGTTCGGTGATAGCAACACCATTTATGGTCAGTTTGCCCTCAGCGTCACAGCAGACCACGTGGTCACCGCCGACACCAATGACACGCTTCACCAAATGCTGAGAAGAGTCGGATGCACTAAGCCCGAATGCCTCGAGAAACCAGTCACCGAGCCCAACCAAGCCGCGAGATTCGGTTGACTCCGGCTGTGCGTAAAGCCAGCCACCGGGATCTTTGAAGACAACTACGTCGCCCCGATTCAACTCGATCAGGTCTGGCACGAGTTCGTTGACGATGATTCGGTCGTCGATCTGCAGGGTGTCCATCATCGAGCCGGAAGGTATGAAGAACGAGCGAATCAGAAACGTTTTGATGATGAGAGACAGCACGAGCGCAGCGGCAACAATAAACAACACATCGACCAAAAATGATGCAATCGGATTGCGCTTTATTTTTTGTCTGATCTTAGAGATCACGCCATTGCTTCTAGACCCACGATCACGCGTCAGTGGGGCTTGCGGCAAATCACTCATATGTTGAGCGTATCGCTTAGCCGAAAAGTAACGGCTTAGGCGTTGTCGCGCTTCTCGCGAATCTTGGCCTTCTTGCCACGAAGTTCGCGTAGGTAGTAAAGCTTTGCGCGGCGAACGTCACCACGGGTGACTAGTTCGATCTTCTCGATGACAGGTGAGTGAACCGGGAAGGTACGCTCTACGCCAACCTGGAAAGAAATCTTGCGAACGGTGAAGGTCTCGCGCACGCTCTCGCCCGAACGGCGAATAACAACGCCCTGGAAGACCTGAACACGGCTGCGGTTACCTTCGATGATGTTTACGTGAACCTTTACGTTGTCACCAACGCGGAACGCTGGGATGTCGCTCTTTAGGCTCTTTGCATCTACTGAGTCGAGGATGTGCATTTTGATATCACAATCTGTTTTCGCGCGCAGGTCAAAAACGGTTAGTTTCGTTCGTCTTGAATTCTCGGCGGCTCCCCTGCGGCAGAGCACTCTTTATCCGAGCAACCTGTTTATTCTGCCAGAGAGCTAGTCATCGAGCAAGTCTGGACGCACTTTTCTTGTGCGCTCAAGCTGCTGATCTTTGCGCCACTTGGCTATGAGTGCGTGGTTTCCGCTGAGCAAAACCTCTGGAACATCGAAACCGCGCCACGTCGACGGCTTGGTATATGACGGGTACTCGAGTAGGCCATCCGAGTGAGATTCTTCAACCAGCGACTCGGCGTTGCCGATTACGCCGGGAATCAATCGGGCGATGGCTTCGATCATGGCGATGGCTGCAACTTCTCCCCCGTTTAGAACGTAGTCACCGAGGCTGACCATGCGAACTTTGGCTTTTGTGGCCGCGTAGTCAACCACGCGCTGGTCGATGCCTTCGTAACGGCCACAGGCGAAAACGATGTGCTTGGCGTGTGCTAGTTCAGCGGCCGTGGCCTGCTTGAACAATTCGCCAGCAGGCGAGGTGAAAATGACGATGGTTTCACCGTCGCCCCCAAGAATTTCGTCGAATGCTTCACCCCATGGTTCGGGTTTCATGAGCATGCCGGCGCCCCCACCGTATGGGCTGTCATCGACGGTCTTGTGCTTGTCGTGCGTGTAGTCACGAAGGTCGTGGATGTTCACCTCAAGCAACTCTTTTTCGCGAGCTTTGCCCAACAGAGAAAGTTCGAGTGCGTTGAAGTAATCCGGAAAAATCGTGATGGCGTCGATGCGCATGATTCGACTAATCCTCGACCGGTTGGGTCGGTTCACCGGCTGTCGACGATTCTTCACCGTCAGCCTCATCGGCAAGTTCTTCAAACAAACCGGCTGGTGGGGTCACGGTTACGGTGCCGGCGGCTATGTCAACAGACGGCACGATGGCCTTGACGAAAGGAACGAGAATCTCGCCCGTCTCGGTTTTCACGGCAAGTGAGTCGTGACCTGGCAGGTGGTCAACGCGTGCTACCTTGCCAACGACTTCACCGTCGCGAATCACCTTGAGTCCGACCAGCTGGTGGTCATACCAGGCGTCTTCTTCGGTTGGTAGAGCCGCTGCATCGGTATCGATCAGAAGGATTGCCTTGATCAAGCTCTCGGCTGCGTTGCGGTCATCGACGCCTTCAAGAAAAATCACGGGAGCCTGGTTGTACCAGCGAAGTTCGGTTACGGTTACGGTTTTGCCGAACCATGGTGAGGTTTCTGGAACTTGAAGTTTGAGAACCGCGCCAGGAACGAAACGTTCGTTTGGGCTGTCGGTGTAGAGCTCTAGTTTGATAGCACCTTTTAGGCCATGGGCCTTTAGCAGACGGCCCACACGGAGCTCGGTCTGCTTAGAAATCGGTCTCTACCAGTTCAACGCGCACGCGCTTGCCATCGGCAAGGGCATTTACCAGTGTGCGCAGGGCCTTAGCGGTGCGGCCGTTGCGCCCGATCACTCGACCCAGGTCTTCTGGGTGAACGTGAACCTCGAGCAGGTCTCCCCGAGAGGTTGAGCGTTCGGTAACGGAAGCGTCTTCCGGGTGGTCGACGATTCCTTTAACCAAGTGTTCGAGCGCAGCGGCTAGCACGACTACTAAGCCTCTTCTGCTGGGGCTTCTGCTTCTGCAGCAGGAGCTTCTTCAGCGGCAGGTGCCTCTTCGGCCGCAGGTGCTTCTTCAGCAACTACTTCTGCCTCGGCAGCTGGAGCTTCTTCAGCGGCGGCCTCGGCTGGTGCCTCGACTGCTGCCTCTTCGGCTACAGGTGCGTCTACAACTTCTTCAACTGCTGCGTCTTCGGCTACAGGTGCAGCAGGCGCCTTCTTCTCTTCCTTTGGACGAAGAACAGCCTTCTTTGCTGCGTCGACGACGAATTCTGGCTTGGCTTCTTTGACCTGAACCTTGTTCACGGCCTTCTCGCCCTTCGAAGCCTGGTAGTCACCGGTGAGCTTCAGAAGTGCCATAACCTGCTCGGTTGGCTGTGCGCCAACACCGAGCCAGTACTGAGCCCGCTCAGAGTTGACTTCGATGAATGATGGGTTTTCGGTCGGAATGTAACGACCGATTTCTTCGATCACGCGGCCGTCACGCTTGGTGCGTGAGTCAGCTACGACGATGCGGTAGTGCGGCGCACGGATTTTTCCGAGACGCTTTAGGCGGATTTTGACAGCCACAATGCTCCTGTTGATTGTTGTATTGGGCGAGTTCCACCGTGAGCGTGGGGGCACACTCGGTA
>JACCDM011390448.1_pt1 | contig 36664 bp, 25 predicted proteins | sample 7445851 | NCBI WGS metagenome assembly JACCDM01 (sample SAMN15323438, study PRJNA562643) | freshwater metagenome | isolation source: river surface water | place: USA:Blue River Watershed | collected 2017-08-16
ATTGTCTAACAATGCTGGTGGTTTTCCGCATTTGAGTATCACTAATAAAAAACCAGTACAAACAAAGATTGGCATATTTAATTATGAATTTGTTTGGGGGCTTTTGAAAAATGGTAATTGGCAACCTCCTCAACCCACTAAAACATACAGAAGTTATAAATTATATGCACCAAAGCCAGATACAAGTAGAATGTTTCAAGGAATGAATATCAATTACACACCTAAATGGTTTAAAAATTTGACAGTTGGCATTTCACAAAGTTTTGTTCAATATTCCAATCAAGTTAAAGGAATCATTCAATTTATTCCAATTAAAAATATAGTACATCGTTTGCCTAATGATCTTCCTAATAAACCAATTACACTTACAGCATTCAACTTTTATTATCAACTTCCGTCTGCTAATGCTACTTTTTATGGTGAGTTTGGATGGAATTTAAATCAAACTAGTTTTCGCAATTGGGTATTACAACCAGACAAAGGAATGGGTACGGTACTAGGTTTCAATAAAATTTTCACAACCACAAAAAAATATTATTGGGAATTTTTAGCAGAGATGACGAACCTTCAATTACAAACAAGGGCTGAACAATTTACAACGGGTGCACCACCTTCATGGTATCTTGGAGCTGATGTTGTTCAGGGGTACACGCACAATGGCCAACTATTGGGGGCAGGTATAGGCCCTGGTGCCACTTCACAAACCATTGAGTTGAATTGGCGCAAAGCAAAAAATAGAATAGGATTAAGCGCAGAACGCAGATTACATAACAATGATTTTTATGTTTTCTCATTTACCAATACTGGAGATTTCAGAAGGTGGTATGTAGATTTTGCGACAACATTAAAAATAGATTGGACTTTTGGTCGCTGGGATATTGGCCCACGTTTGAGTTATATACAAACAAATAATTACAATTGGCAGTTGTTCCAGCCTCAAGAGATTTATTTTATTCCTGGGTTAGACAAGCAACAATTCATTGGCCAACTTAATCTTAGATATCATTTATAGATGCAGAAAAAATTAGCAATTGTATTAGTTAACTGGAATAGTTTTGAATTGACCAAAGACAGTTTGGAGTCACTGCGATTAACTATGTTTAACAATTATGATTGTATTGTAGTGGACAATGGTTCAGTGGATGGTTCTGGAGATTTGATCAAAAAGCAATTTCCTAATTGCATTGTTTTAAAGTCATCCACCAACAAGGGATTTACTGGGGGAAACAATTTAGGCATAGAGTTTGCTTTACAAAATGGTTATGAATACATTATGATGTTAAATAATGATGTATTCGTAGAACCTGATTTTTTAGAGCCATTGATTGCGAGGTTAGATCAAGATAATTTGATTGGTGCAGTGCAGCCCTTGATTTACTTTGACCATGACCGTAATTTAATTTGGAATGCAGGGTCTACTTACAATACTTTTTTAGGCATTTGTTCAACACCTGACTACAATAAAAAAGATGCTCAGGGCTTATTTCGTAATAAAGAAAAAAAAATTGACTGGATCACGGGTTGTGCATTTATGATGCGTTCGTCAATATTGAAAGAAATCGGGCTTTTAAAAGAAGGATTCTTTATATATTATGAGGATGTTGACCTTTCATTTAGGATTAAAGCTGCTGGATACGAATTAGCGTATGTACCAAGTTCAGTCATCTATCATATTGCTGGCATATCCCATAAAACTAAGGAAAAGGGAAAAGAAGGTTTTGTGAGTCCAAAAGTGCATTTTTTGTATACCCGCAATCGAATTTGGTGCCTAAAAGAACATACCCCAATATGGGCTATACCAACAGTGACGCTATTTAATACATTTTATTTTTTTAGCATAGGATTCTATTTTATTTTTAGGGCTCGATGGCAGAAATTGAAAGAATGGAAAGAAGGCATTAAAGAGGGACTATTACATAGCGTGTCATAATTAACAATTAATGAAAAAAATTATCATAACAGGGGTTGCAGGTTTATTAGGATCCAGAATGGCTGAATGGATTATTGCAAAACAACCTCATTGTTCCATTATTGGTATCGACGATTTATCTGGGGGCTATCAAGAATTTGTGCCATCGGGTGTGGATTTTCACCAATTAGATCTAAGTAAGGATACCATTGCGCCTTTATTTGAAGGTGCGGATATTGTATACCATTTTGCTGCTTATGCAGCCGAAGGATTAAGTCCCTTCATAAGAAAATACAATTATAATAGCAACTTAGTTGCTACAGCTAATGTAGTGAATGCTTGTATTGAACATAATATAGGCCGCTTAGTATTTACTTCAAGCATGGCGGTCTATGGTCATGGCAATCCTCCATTTAATGAATCTCATCAACCAAATCCCATAGATCCATATGGTGTAGCAAAATATGCTTGTGAAATGGATATTCAAATTGCAGGCGAGCAGCATGGCTTAGAATGGTGTATTATCCGTCCCCATAATGTGTATGGTCGCAATCAAAATATTTGGGATCGCTATCGCAATGTATTAGGAATTTGGATGTTCCAATATATTAATAATTTGCCTTTTACTATTTTTGGTGAAGGAGATCAACAAAGGGCATTTTCTTCGATAGATGATTGTTTATTGCCTTTATGGAAAGCAGGAACAGATGACCGCGCTAAAAAACGTATCATCAATATTGGAAGCTGGAAATACTACACTATTAAAGATGCTGCCGAAGTATTGAAGAAAGTCATTGGAAATGGCGAAATTAAACATGAGCAACCGCGTCACGAAGTAAAAGATGCATTGCCCTCACATGAACTAAGTGTTACTTTATTAGACTATGAAGATAAAACAAGTTTAGAAGCGGGCTTGACAGATATGTGGCAATGGGCTAAACAACAACCATTGCGTATTCAAAAATCATGGGATAGCTATGAACTTGAAAAAGGTATTTATGGATTCTGGAAAAATAAAAAATAATATTTTGAAATTCATTTTCAAAAAGGGATACAAGGCAACTCGGTATCCCTTTCTTGTTCTTATGTTATTTCTGCAATTGATTTTATTGCATGATATTGTGAATGCGCAATCTATTTCTTTAGACCAAGAATGGAGAACGGATTTGGTTCGCAGAGAACAGTTGCTTGGAAGATTCGATTCAACTATTTCTTTTTTGATTAATCCAGTTTATTTAAGTGCCAAAGAAGTAAAATCAATTGAGAAATATTCAATAAGCCCATACTTACAAAAAAGAGGTAAATCGTTTTTAGGAAAATTTGGTTATGTAGATTTAATGCCAGTCCAATTACATCAACAATATGTAACGGATATTCCTTTTAAAACATTAGATGGTCCAATGCTTGCAAGCAGTGGATATCAGGTAATGGCGTCTGCAGGAGTATTTACAAAATTAGGCCCACTCACTATACAATTGCAGCCTCAATGGGTGAATGCACAGAATAAAAGTTTTAGTAACAACAATCAAACGACCAATTATAATCAATTATTTTGGGGTAATTCGAGTATTCGCCTAAATGCAGGCCCTGCTTCAATTGGTATTAGTTCTGAGAATATAAGTTGGGGTCCTTCGGTATTTAATTCATTATTAATGAGTGGGCATGCGCCAGGTTTTATGCATTTAACATTTAATAGCAGACGTCCATTGAAAACGCCTATAGGTAATTTTGAGTGGCAATGGATTGCTGCTTATTTAGATCCAATGGACAAAGCCTATCAAGGTTTGGCCGAAGTGAGTGCTGCAACTATGCAAAGCAGAAGGTATTTTAATGGCGCAACCATTTCTTATCAACCTAAATGGGTGAAAGGCTTAAGTGTAGGATTAACAAGGGTGGTTCAACAACCAGAAATCATTTTGAAAGTATTTAATAACTGGAACTTAATATTTAATAATATCTCAAGAGTCAATGACCCTAATGAGTTTACAGATTATCTTTTAAATTCAGTAGAAGCAAATACCGACCAATACGCTTCTTTTTTCATGCGTTATTTAATGCAACCTGCAAATGCAGAATTTTATATGGAGTGGGGCAGGAACGATGCCTTTTATAATTTTAGAGATGCTATTCAAAGACTGGATCATTCTAGAGCCTATACTTTAGGAATACGTAAATTGTTTAATGTCAATGAACAAAAAACAAAGTACTGGCAATTTATTTCCGAGTACACCCGCATGCAACAACCACCTTCTTGGCCTTTATTAAGTGGAGGTTCCTGGTATGTGCATGGTGGCGCATTGCAAGGGTATACGCATTTAGGAGAGATTATGGGGGCACCCATTGGTCAAGGTGCCAATGCCCAAACATTTAGATTGAGTAAATTTAATGGATTACAACAATATGGTATTCAATTAGAGCGTGTGACTCAAAATGGCGTTTACTTTGAAGACAATTTAGCATTTACCAATCCTAGTAAAACAAAATGGGTTGATTTTGGCTTACGTTTAATAGCAGATCATCCCTTTAAAAGATTCGTATTAAATAGTAGTATCGCATATAAAAAATCATTTAATTACCAATGGTCTCAACCTTCAGATGCCTCAGGCTTAGGTTTGAATAACCCAAATGATTTAAATAGTTTTAACTTTAAATTTGTCATTACGTATAAATGAAAGTAGCAATAGACACAAGATCATTGATGTTTGCAAAAACTGGCATCAAAACTTATTTGAATGAGCTCATTAATGCATGGCAATTAATTCCTAATAGTAATTTAGTTTTACTTTCACCTACTAAAAAACCGTATAGTGGTAATAACAAGTTTTTAAAAATCAAAGAACATATTAATTTTTTTTGGTGGAAACAGTTTCAATTGCCAAGATTAGCAATAAAAAATAATTGTACACATTTATTTTGTGCCGATTTTTTTGTTCCACATAAAATTAATTGGATTTCAAAGGATTTAAAAGTAATAGCGGTTTTGCATGATGCATTTTTTTGGGAAACGCCAGAGCACTATAATTCAATTTGGCTTAAATTTTTTCATTTATTTGGCGTGCCTGCAGCAAAAAAAGCCGATCTACTAATAACCGACACGCAATATTCTAAAAATAGAATTCTTTTTTATGAAAAATTCAATTTAAATAATTTTTTAGTAGTACATGCAGCTGCAAGAACACAAGCATTTTTAAGTGATGCACCATTAAGATTAAAGTTAATTGACCCTGTTTTGATTCCACAAAAATATTTTTTGCATGTGGGGGTTTTAGAAAAAAGAAAAAATATCACAAAATTGATTGAGGCTTTTTCTGAAGTAAGTAAAGTATATTCTGAGTATAAATTAGTACTTGTTGGGAATAAGTCATTTAAAAAGAACTTAGATGATGAAGCCAATATTATAGAAACTATCACACGTTTAGGTTTAAATAAGTCTGTTTTTATTTTAGGTTATTTGGGGTCGGAAGACTTGGCAAGTATTTATCAATCAGCCTTTGCTTATGTGTTTCCTTCTTTAAATGAAGGATTTGGACTGCCGGTTTTAGAAGCTTTTAGTGCAGGACTTCCATTAATTTGTGCAAATAATTCTTGTTTACCTGAAGTTGCTGGTGAAGCTGCAGTTTATTTTAATCCCAATAGTTCTATAGAATTGAGTCAATGTATGCAAAATCTCATTAACGATCCTTCGCTGGTGCTTGAACTCAAAGAAAAAGGGCAAAACAGGCTAAAGCAATTTTCTTGGTCTAAAACTGCAAATGAAATACAAAGTGCATTAGAACAAATCTAAGATGTTGACACTTTATTTTTAAGCTAAAAATTAAATCGTATTTTTATAAAAGATGAGTAATAATTTAAATCGCTTTGCTGTTAATTGGTCTTTTCAGAATAAGGCATTAACCTATCTATATTTAGGTTTTTTTTATATAAGAGGTTGTTTTAAACGTGTATTCATTGGTTCAGTACATGGCAAATTATTTGTTGGGAAAAATGTAAGCATTCTTTATCCTAAAAATTTTTTTATTGGTCGTGATACAATTATTGAGGATGGAGTTGAAATAAATTGTCTGTCAATAGATGGAATTAAATTTGGTGACAGAGTAACCATTGGTAAATATGCGATTATTCGTCCATCAAACATGTACGGTGGGCCAATTGGCGATGGTTTGGTAATGGGTAACAATTCTAATATTGGTCCATACAATTATATTGGCTGTTCGGGTAAAATCACAATTGGTAATAATGTAATGTTGGCCCCTCGAGTAAGTATTTATGCCGAGAACCATGTGTTTGACAATCCTAATATCACCATTAAGGCACAAGGTGTTACTAAAATGGCTATAGTGATTGAAGATGATTGTTGGATTGCTGCCAATGCGGTAATTCTTGCAGGTGTGACGATTGGCAAGGGTTCAGTTGTTGCAGCGGGTAGTGTGGTGAACGAAGATGTGCCTGCATTTTCGGTAGTTGCGGGGGTACCTGCCCGTGTGATTAAATCTCGTTTAGGCTAATGTGCATTTTATTTTTACATAGTTCTTCTGATTTGTATGGTGCCAGTAAAATATTTTTACAAACCGTAACCATTGCTCAAAAAAATGGGCATACTGTAGTAGTAGCACTTTCCAATAAAGGTAGTCTTGAAGAAAGTTTGAAATCAATGGGGGTGGAAGTCTATATTGTCAACCTGGGTATTATCCGTCGTCAATATTTTAATCTTGCAGGTTTTGTAAATCGTTTTCAAAAATGGCGAACTGCTACAGGTATTTTAAATACAATCATTCGATCTCATCAAATTGATACTATCTATTCTAATACTGCTGCAGTATTAATTGGTGGTTATATTGCACGGCGCAATGGTTTAAAACATATTTGGCATATTCATGAGATTATTGAAAAGCCTGTTTTTTTACATCGATTTTTAGCTTGGTGTTTTCGTGTTACTGCAGATCAATTAATTGTAGTTTCCAAGGCTGTTGAAAATCATTGGCAACATGCATTGACTCCAAAAAAAATTACACAAATCTATAATGGAATTGAGCCTATTAAAACTTGCGACTCCCCTGATTTCAGAACAACATTAAATATTCCTACTGATGCTTTAGTGATTGGGATGGCAGCAAGAATCCATTATTGGAAAGGTCAGGCTTATTTTGTAGAGATAGCGCGTGCGTTGATATCAAATTCAAAATCGCCTATGTATTTTTTAATTGCCGGTGACCCTTTTCCAGGTTATGAATATATATTAGATGAATTAAATGTGCAATTAAAACATCCTATTTTTGAAGGCCGTGTTTTCTATGTTGGCCTAGTCAAAGAAATGGATGTTTTTTATCGATCTATTGATATACTCTTATTACCATCTCAAAAACCAGATCCTTTACCTACCGTCATTCTTGAAGCTATGCAATATGAAATTCCAGTTGCCGCAACTGCACAAGGTGGTGCTTTAGAAATGGTTAAAGAGAACGAAACTGGTATTTTTATTCCTTTAGACAATGCAGCAGTCGCTGCCGAAAAAATTCATGCCGTCTTGTCCGCAAGCATTCGTCATCAAATGGGAGCAGCTGGTAAAGAAAGAGCAGCAACTTATTTTAGTCAAGCTGCTTTTGAAAAAAATATTACAGCAGTTTTTGAAAAATAACTATGCAACAAAATTTTAGCCATACAAATACAACTAATTATTCCATCGACGCAATCAATAATGATACTACTTTAAAGCTAGCAATTATTGGTTCTCGTGGTTATCCCTATGTGTATAGTGGGTATGAAACTTTAGTGAAAGCCTTGGCGGAAAGACTACCTGCAAAAGGCGTGGAAATCACCGTGTATTGCCATGCACATTTATTTCCTAAAAAACCGACTTATGTCAATGGCATTCGTTTGGTTTATATCCCAACACTTCCTTTTAAATCCTTAGCACAACCCATTCATTCTTTTCTTGCTTTTTGGCATATGGTTTTTACCAAGGTGGATGTGGTCTTGGTATTGAATGTGAGTAATGGTCCTTTTGGAACTATCACTAGACTTTTTGGGAAGCCTACTATGATGAATGTGGATGGACTGGAATGGTTGCGTCCAAAATGGAAAGGTTTTGGGGGTGTCTATTTTAAATGGGCGGCAAAAATGGCGGCTCGTTTTATGGACTTACTTATTACAGATGCAGATGCCATGCATGCCATCTACCTAAAAGAATTTGGCGCTAAGTCTGTGGTGATTACCTATGGTGCCGAAACAAGTGCTGGTGCAAATTCCACTCACTTATCAGAATGGAATTTAGTAGAACGAGACTACTATTTAATTGTAGGCAGGATGATCCCCGATAATAATGCAGATATATTGATCGAAGGCTTTATAGATTCCAATAGTACAAAAAAATTGGTGATTGTTGGTGATGTACCATATAAAGACAGCTATGCCGCAAAAATTAGAAGCCACAAAGATCCCCGCTTGGTCTTTACTGGGTATGTGCGAAGCCCCGAAGCACTTGCATCCCTATATAAATATTGCTATGCCTATTTACATGGGCATGAATTTGGTGGTACCAACCCCACTTTGCTTAAAGCCATGGCCAATGGTTGCGCTATTGCCGCTTTAGACACTATTTTTAGCCGTGAAGTGCTCCAAAATGACCAATTTGGCTTCTATTTCTCTAAAACCCCTACCGATTGTACCCGCTGGTTTAACTGGGCCGAATCGCATTGCATTGATATTGAGGCTAAAAGAGCCATCATACACCAAGGAATAACCAAAAAATATACTTGGGAAACGGTCTCCGATTTATACCTTTATCATCTCAAATCTTTGGTGAATAAAAAATAGAGGTGCATGCATTGGAAACAGCGTTATTATAAAAAGAACTTAATTGGCATTGACGCCTTGAGTTTGGTTTTATCGCTTTTTACAGCCATCTATATCAAGCACCAAGCTTTCATCTTCCCCTCCTCCCTCGTTGATTTTTTATTTTTTGGCTTATTGATGGGTATTTGGTTTTTAGCTGCCCATGAATGTCGTTTGTATCGTAACCGTATTTATAAAAAATTCCCGGAGGAAATTTTATTTAATTTTTATGCCAACGCCTTATTTGTTATTTTATTAAGTGCTTTTTTGTTTTTAACTAAATCCAACTATGCAAACTTATTTCGTTTTAGTGTTTTAGTGAGTTTACATTTTTCTATTTCTATCCTTGCAAAATACTATATCCGTAAAAAACAACATCTTGCTTTTGAAGGAGGTGCATTAAACGATATAGTAATCATTGTAGGTTTAAATAAAACAGCTATTGATTTTTTTAAAACACTCAAACAACACACTTATTATGGGTATAAATGCGCGGGCTTTATTCATGATGAGGAAGAAAGTCTACAAAATAACGTTGAGGGTATACACTATTTAGGCAAAATTCGTGATTTAGAAAATGCCTTAAAAGCTCAACATATAGATGAAGTCATTATTTCTTTACCAAGTGAAAAAGCTGGGGAGATAAGATATTGTGCTGAAATTTGTGATCAATTGAACGTGCGTGTTCGTTTGATGCCTGCAATTCAAGATTTAACAACTAAATCCGAAGAGATGGATAACCTTGGATTACTGTCAGTGATTAATTTAAATGAACTGCCTTTAGATAAATGGGAAAACAAGTTATTTAAAATGTTATTTGATAAAATATTTGCAGGGTTATTTTTTGCTATTATTGGTTGGTGGCTTTTTCCAATCTTGGCTATTTTAGTGAAATTAGATTCCAAAGGGCCTGTTTTTTATCAGCAAGAACGTTGGGGTGTAAACAATAAACCTATCATTTGCTATAAGTTTAGAACCATGCACACTAAGAATGGGTATAATGGCAATGGGGAGCAAGACTTTGAGCAAACCTCAAGGAATGACCCCCGTGTTACTCGTTTAGGTAAGATATTGCGTAAATATAGTATTGATGAATTACCTCAGTTTTGGAATGTCTTAAAAGGCGAGATGTCTGTGGTGGGCCCTAGACCGCATCCAACGCCTATGAACTTAGAGTCCATGAAAAGTGTAGATAATTATTTAAAGCGTCATATGGTGAATCCAGGGATTACTGGTTGGGCGCAGATCAATGGATGCAGAGGCGAAGTTCGAACACATGAGGAGATGGAACGACGCGTGAACTTTGACTTGTATTATATTCATCGTTGGTCCTTCACTATAGACCTGCAAATTATTTTGCAAACCATCATTAAAATGTTACGCGACACAGGCGCTTACTAAAATATATTTTAAAATGCACTCCAAAAAAATTGTCAAAATTGTATTTTGTATTTTATTATCATACACAATGACTCCTGCGTTCGAACCATTAAACGCGCAGGTACAATCACATCAGTCAACAGTTGTAGATTTCTTAAGTCGTATGGCACAGAAAGGTAAAATAGAATTCAATGATTTAATTAAACCTATTGATCGTAAAATTATTTTTCAAAAATTAGATGAACTACAAAATCAAAAAAATTTATCGCCAATTGAGCAAAAAGAATTACAATTTTTTATTGCAGGGTTTGCTTTAGAAAATCCAACTATAAAAACAATAGGGAAGAGTACTAATCCTCAGTTTTTTTCTTCCAAACAATTAAAGTCAAATCCATCCGTACAGCAACATTTGATCACTTATAAGGACAATCACTTTGGCATCATAGTTGATCCAGTCGGAAATCTTACAATTCAAACTCGTAATGGTAAATCCAATACCATTCAAGGGAGAGGCTTTCAGCTTGCAGGCTACGCTGGTAATCGTATTGGTTTTCAATTGAGTTTTATGGATATCAATGAGCAAGGTGGTTTTGATTCTTTGCGTAATGATAATGAATTGCCTGGCTTTGTAAAAAAGGAAACAACGAATTCAAAAATATTGAACTACTCACAAATGAACGCCACTTTAAGCTATCGTTTAAATAAAGGTATGATCACAGTGGGTCAAGATCAGCATGTGTTGGGTTATGGACGATATGGTAATATTGTTTTATCCGATAAGGCACCCGCATATCCTTTTTATGCACTCAATTATCAACCAAGTACTTGGTTAAAATTTAATTACATGCATGCTTGGTTACAATCTGGTGTATTAGATCCTCGTGCTACATATGCTTTAAATAATAAAGTTTATGGAGGGATGCGTCAACAATATTTACCTAAATTTTTTGCTACACATTCTGTAGAGATTACGCCTATGAAAGGATTGAAAATTAATTTAGGTGAATCTATAGTTTATAGTGAAAACTTACAATTGGCTTATATGTTGCCTGTCACTTTCTTTAAAGCTTTTGACAATCAAAAATATGCAGATAATATTCTTACCGGGTCTAATGGTCAATTCTTTTTTGGATTTAGCAGTCGAAATCAATTACCTAATACACATTTTTACGGTCAGTGGATGATTGATGAAATTAGATTGAGTACTGCATTTAATGCTGGCAAATCGCGTAATCAGTTGGGTTATCAATTGGGAGCTTCAGTGACCGATCTATTTTTACCTTATCTTACTTTTAATGCTGAATACACGCGATTGAATCCATTCATGTATAGTAATTTTATTGCTGCTCAAAATTATTCCAATGCCAATTTTAGTCTTGGTGATTGGATGGGAGCCAATGCAGATCGGATTTATTTGAGTGCTAAATACCATCCCAAAGCTAACTTGAGTATCGAGGCTTTTGCCTTTATGATGCAGAAAAATGGCCAAGGATCTATTGAGGCTCAATATTTTGCCATTCCTCAACCTAAATTCGGCTTTGATCCACAATATAAACGAAGCAGGTTCGGTCTCAATACACAATATGAACTTTGGAATAACTTGATTTTGAACTTTAGTTATGCTAATTCATTTCAAAAACCTGCCATTGGCAAAGGCAAATGGTTCACTGATGCTAGTTTCGGTATTTGCTGGAATAAATTTTAGTACTTTTACATATATAAGAAGATAATAATGACATCATTTTTTACAAAAATAAAAAGCATCCTGGTTTTGGCGGCTTTTTTGTTGGTTGCAAGCCTAAGTGCTCAAGACTTAAAGAACCTTAAGATCAATCAATTGACTGATCAACAGATGATGCAGGTTTGGCAGCAATTTTCTGCTAAAGGCGTTACTGAATCAGAAGCCATGAAGATGATGGTGCAAAAAGGTCTAGGTCCGAACGAAGTGGGAATGTTTAAAAAACGCCTTGTTGGAATTCAGGCTGCACAAAAAGCAAAATTTGGGAATAGTACTAACAAAAATTTTATTAAAGACACTTCCATGTTTTTACAGGATTCAAGTTGGATAAACGAAGTGCCCTTTATTCGCACCAATAATAAATATTATGGATATAGTTTTTTTAGCAATCCAAATACAGAATTTCAGCCTAATTTAAATATGGCTACTCCTAAGAATTATATCCTAGGTCCAGGAGATGAATTAAATATTACTTTAAGTGGATTGAACGAAACAGATATAAATGCAAAATTATCTCGTGACGGATCTATCAAAGTTGAGTATGTAGGACTTATTTCTTTATCAGGCTTAACGATTGAACAAGCGAAAGAACGCATTTTTGCACGCATGGCTAAATCTTACCCTGCTTTAACAATGGGTAAAACAAAATTGAATTTGAGTTTATCCAATGGAAGATCTGTTCGAGTGACAGTAATTGGTGAGGTGGAACGTCCAGGTGCGTATCAAGTATCTGCCTTGGCTACGGTATTTAATGTAGTATATATTACTGGAGGTCCAACGGTCAATGGTACTTTAAGAAATATTCAAGTGATTCGAAATAATAAAATGATTGCTACGATTGACTTATATCCATTTTTACAAAAAGGACTATTACCTGCTGACATTCGTTTAGAAGATCAGGATGTATTGGTTTTCACACCTACATTAAAGCGTGTTGAGTTTGCAGGTATGGTCAAGCGTCCTATGGTGTATGAATTATTGCCTAACGAAAATTTAGCACAAGCTTTAGCATTTGCTGGAGGATTTAGTGATTCAGCTTTTACAGATCGCTTAAAGATTGTTCAAATGAATGGTCGTGAGAAATTATATAAAGATGTGGAGACGAGTTCTTTTATTAACTACATTCCAATGCAAAGCGATTCTATTTTTGCAGAGAAAAAACAGCCTTTGTTTGAAAACAAAGTTTCTATTACTGGAGCAGTATATCGCCCTGGTGAATATGGATTCACGCCACAACTTTCTTTAAATAGTTTGCTTAAAAAAGCCGACGGCTTAAGAGCTGATGCATTTTTGAATAGAGCAATCATCAAACGTGTTGGATTAAATAGAGAAAAAACAATTGTCTCTGTTGATTTGTCTACCTTAAATACCAATGACATTGCATTGAATTCAGAAGATTCAATTCATGTATTTGCAAAAGATGATTTAATTGAACAACAATTTGTAACCATTGATGGTAATGTACGCAATCCTGGTAAGGTATTGTTTAGAAAAGGGATGCAGATTCAAGACTTGATTGCCCTTGCTGGTGGCTTCATGAATGATGCTGCTTACCATAGAGTAGAGCTTTCTCGTTTAGAAAAAAACAGAACAGATGCTATGAGCAATCAGATGGTAGACTTGATGAAACTAGAACTAGATGCTGCACTATCTAATAAAGACGCTGCTTTAACTTTAGAACCGCAGGATTATGTTTATGTACCTAGATTATTGAACTATAAATTTATTGGCGACGTAAAAGTGCGCGGCGAAGTATTGTTCCCAGGTAATTTCGCTTTAGAGCGTCGTGACGAAACAATTAATGACATCATTACGCGTGCAGGTGGATTAACACAATATGGTTCATTAAAAGATTTACAAGTATTTCGAAATAGCATAAGAATAGGTGTAAACCTAGAACAAAATGCAGCAAAAGATATGGCGTTGTTATTGTTACCTGGTGATAGTTTATTTGTATCACGTAACGATCCTTATGTTGAAATTGTCGGCGCAGTGTATAATCCTCAATTAATTCGTTTTGAGTCAAGTAGTTTTAAATCTTATATCTCTGCAGCAGGCGGCGTAAAAAATAGAGGCTCTTTATCTAAAGCCTATATTCAATATAGTAATGGGATCAATCGCAAAATTTCAAAGTTTTTGTTCTTTAAATTTTATCCTACAGTAAAATCGGGCAGTAAAATTATTGTACCAGAAGTTCCTGAAAAACAAAAGGGATTATCCATTGCCGAAATCACTGCAATTACTTCTATCATTTCTGGATTAGTGAGCTTAGCTGCCATTTTAAAATTATAATAATTTAACTTTTCGATTTAAAATCGACATTACAAAATGCAAACCGAATTAAATAATTTACCAATACAAAAATTTTTACTAGACGCAATTAATAAGCTAAAGTCAACCTTTATCTTGAAATTTAAGTTGTTATTTTTAGTAAGTACATTGGGAGGTATACTTGGAGTCACATATAGTTTTATAAAAAGTCCAAAGTATCAATCTGAAATTACTTTTTTAGTTGAAGAAAATAAAGCCGGTGGTGGAGGATTGCTTTCTTCCCTTGGAAGTCAGATCGGAATTGATGTAACTAGTATCGCAGGTGCTGGAAATTCGGTTATTTCTGGTGATAATATATTAGAACTGCTCAAAAGTAAGTCTATGATGAAAGAGTGCTTGTTAACTCCTTATCAAAATGATAGTAATTATTTATTAGCAGACAGATATGCTGATGTGTATAATTTAAAAATAAAATGGGCAAAAGATAATAATATAGCAAAGGCTTTTAATTTTTCAGATGCTAATATTGATACTAGAATAAAAGATAGTTTGTTATCTGTAATAATTAAAAGAATTTATAAAAAAGAGTTTAATGTCACTAAGCCCGATAAAAAACTTGGCTTTTTTAAAGTATCTGTAGAGACAAATGATGAGCTGCTAAGTGTGTATATAGCTGATCGCATTATTAAAATTGCGACTAACTTTTATGTTAATAATAAAATAAGTCGTTTAAAAAATAACGTTATAAGATTAGAGCACCGTACTGATAGTATTGGAGACTTATTAAATAATCTTACATATTCCTCGGCTAACGATGCAAAATTGATGCTTAATATAAACCCTGCCGAGGTTGATGCACAAGGAAGTGCTGAAATTTCTCAAAGAGATAAAATTGTCTTATCAACAATTTACGCGGAACTTATTAAAAACCTAGAAATCTCAAAAACTGCACTAGTTCAAGAGACGCCTACAATTCAAATTACTGATAAGTCAATATTACCCTTAGAAAAAAATGAACTAATGTGGTACGAAGGCTTTTTGCTTGGCTTCATAATACCTTTCTTATTTTTGTTCATAATTTTTGCCATTTAATTTAAAATAGTTCAATTAAATGAAGATTTTTTTATTGAATAAGCCTTGGCTTTTGTTTGCACCTTTTTTAGTGGCCTATTTGATTATGATTTATAAATTGAATTATACTATTCCTGTTGTTTTGATGGGGGATGAACCTCGTTATTTGGAATTTGCTAACAATTTACTAAAAGGCTATTTTACTACCAAAGATGATTTGAATTTATGGAATGGACCAGGTTATCCTTTGTTTCTAGCCCCATTTATTAAAATTGGATTTGATGTAAATAAATTAAGGCTTTTGAATGCTTTTCTTCAGTTTATATCAATTGTTTATTTATTTAAAACATTAAAAAATTGGGTATGTATTAAATACGCTTTCGGATTTACATTGTTTTGGGGTTTTTACTTTATAGCTTACAAGGAAATGTTATACGTCTTTACAGAGACCTTAACTTCTTTATTAGTGGTATTAATTGCTTATAAAATTACAAATTCAAAAAAGAAAATCGATTATGTTTTTATTGGACTCCTTTTAGGATTTCTAGCGCTTGTCAAAATAATTTTTGGGTATGTTATTTTATTTTGCCTATGTTTATTTTCTATAATTTATTTGCTAAAAAAGAATAACGATTATTTAAAATTTGCATTTGTTTTCATCGTTGCGTTTTTTGCTACGCTTCCATATTTATTTTATACATATAATTTAACAGGTAGGTTATTTTATTGGGGTAATAGCGGTGGGATGTCATTGTATTGGATGAGTACACCTATTGAAACTGAATACGGTGATTGGAATGATGCAACATTCAGTGCGTATTGTAATTATGATACTACAATGCCATGTAATGCTAAATATTTTGCAAAAGGGCATCAAGCTGACTATGATTCTATCTATAAATTAAAAGGAATACTTCGAGACGATGCATTTAAAGAAAAAGCAATTCAAAATATCAAAAAATACCCTGTTAAATACATAAAAAATATATTTGCAAATGCAGGTCGGTTGTTTTTCGGTATTCCAAATTCATATAATTTTATCCGATTTCAACACTTATGGAGAATTATTCCAAATGCTTTTGTTTTCTGTATGTTTTTACTTTCTATTGTATTGGGAATTAGAAAGTTTAGTAAAATTAATTCTGTCATTTATTTCTTACTCGCAATATTATTTGCATATTTAGGACTAACTCTTTTAGTGAGTGCACAACAAAGACAACTATACGTTGTACTGCCTATTATTATATTATGGTTTGCTTGGATATTTGAGAATTCTTTTCAGCTTCGTAGGGACTAGTAATATTTATTAACAATCCACTTAAGAACCAAGTAAAGTAACTGATATATACAAATGCTTCAGTGTTTGAAGTAAACATTGGTAAAAGAATGCCGAACTTAAATAAAAATATTGTTAAAGCAATTCTTTTTGTTTTTCCAGATACACTCCATAAATTTTGGTATGCTTTTTTAATTAAATTTATATGTATCCAGCAATAAATAATTAACATCGGCACCCCTATCTGAACACCAGTTATAATAAATTGGTTCTCTCCACCTGTATTTTCCTTATTAGCCATTGCTATTCTTCCAGATTCTCCAAGTCCAAGTCCAAATGGTTTTTGAATCATTGCTTGAATTCCGTCAACCCATTCTAATAAGTGACCGACACTAGATGCATTTTTAAATGTAATAGAGTCAATTATAAAATTATAAATGTCTGTTTGTGCTAAGAAATAAATTAAATAAATAGCAACAAAAATTAATGCAACATATATAAACTTTATTATTTTTTTATTATTTGTTATTATAGCGTAAATACCAATAATCCCTATGTAACCTATGAAAGAAGCTCTTGACAATGCTAATGTGATACAAATAAACGATGATATTAAACAGATTCTTCCGAATTTTGTTAATACTAATCTCTTTGAATAGTCTGTATAATAAGCTAAGCAAATACTCAAAGTTAAAACCATTGATGCTGCCATTTCTAATGGGCTTCCAAATAAACTTCCAAATCGCTTCTGACCGGTTTCTGTTTCAAAGGTCCAAATTAATCCATAATTACCTGCTGGTTCAGCATCAAAATATTTAACTAAGAAATCAGTGAATCCAGTGTATACATGGAGATGTTCATCTCTAAGTAATTCAATTAAAACAATTAGAGCAGCAAAAAAGGTCATTATTCCAATTAGTTTAAAATATTTACCTAATTGAACATATTTTATTTGAATAAATCTACCAACAAAATATAAAATACAAAAAAAAGATATACTCTTATATGCTAATAGTTTTGTTAAAATATTATAAGAGCCTATGGGTAAAAAGACAAAAAGAAAACTATATAGTAAAAAAATAGATACAAGAATATCTGTTGTAGTAAATTTTGGTATTTTTTTAAATTGAATTATAACAATAAATAAAGCTATTATTACTACTAGCTCTTTAAAAAATTGAAATATGCCAATTAGTCCATCTAATCCATACATATGAGTTATAGATAAAACATTTATGTAGATTGGCATTGCAACAATAATAAAAACAAGCAAACCGGATGCATTGGCTTTGCCAAACTCTTTTAGAGTTTTTAAAAAAGCTATAATATATATAAGTGGAAATAGGAACATTTTTTATTGTCAATCTATTTTTTTACAATAACGATATTGCTAAGTTAGTTTAATTGTTTTATGTAATTATATTATTTAAAGCCAATATGAACTAAATGAATGTAAATAATAGAATTCATTTTCATTATTTTACAATCAAAGCTACTTCATGTTACAAAATTGAACCATCTTTATTAATGTCCGTATAGGACTTAATCAAAGTTCTCGTACATATCTGTCTTTTGCTTAAGCTCTAATTTTTTAAATAACCAGGACTTCAATGGAAGTAAAAATTGAAAGCGATCTTTGATGAAGTGTAATGAGCTTAAATAAACTCTTTTGAACAATCGCTCTTGGGAACCCATTATTAATGCTGGTTTCGTATTAGCAGGGTCTAATTGAATCATTGCAAATCCTCCCCACATCTCCCTATAAGTTGTATTATGCCAAAAAGATCCAGTAATATAATCTAGTTCTACATATGTCACTTGTGGATATTGTGAGTAATTAATACCCTTTATTCCAGCCCTACATTGCGGATTAAAGCTATCATGTAATATTATGGTGATAGGATTTTTATGCGGATAAGAAAGAATTGTATGAATATCTCTCTTAACCGCATTTGTAGTATGATCTCCATCTACCAGTATAAACTCTAATCTCTTGCCTTCTTTTTCAATTTCAATAAACAAGTTTGGTAAAATTAAAAAGCTATCACCAATTATAAAATGAACCTTTGGAAATTTTGAAGTTAAAAATTGTTTTGGTGCTTTGCTAATATCTAATGAATAAACCTCCGATGAATAATTATTTAAGATTTGTAGGCTGCCACCTTTATATGTACCAATTTCAATAGCAACTTCAGGTTTAATATTTTGTAATAAATTAATTAAACAATATTTTTCGGCACGAGACATTTGCCATTCTAAGTCAACGTCAACTGGAAAATCAGTAAAAAAAGGAACCCCAATATTTGATTTCATATTAATACAATTACATATTTGGATTTACAAGATACAATTTTTTTTTGACTATACTTGACGTATCCTAATTTAAAACGACATATCCACTAAACACTTGAAAATATCCAAGAATGTTAATACTCACTTCACTCGCACTGATTTCTTAAATGTAAAAATTGAATATAGTGATTAGGAAACATCCACTCTTTAATTAATTTACACTTCTAAAAATTTATCCACTTAAATTGAATTAAAGAATTCAAATAAACTGGTTTCTGTTGGCAGCTCCAGCTTCTTCCTTAACCTATACCTACTAAGTTCTACACCGCGCAAAGATATATTCATTAGCTGCGCAATCTCCTTAGTGGATAGATTTAGGCGTAAAAATGTACATAGCTTTAATTCGTTCGCAGTTAACTTTGGAAACTTTTGTTTCAGATTGATGGTAAAGGAATTGTGTGCTTTATCAAAATGGTAGGCAAAATTTTCCCAGTCATTATCCATTTTTTCTGTGTCATTAATGACTTTAATCATTTTCTTTAACTCTTCTAAACCAGAAGAATTTTCAAGCACTTTTGTCATCTTTGACATATGCATTTTTAAATTTGACAATAATTCTCCTTTCTGCAATAAGTGCATTGTAAAGTTGAGAAGCTCAGTATTTTTATTTTCAATTTCCAACTGTAATTTTTCGTTTTTTATCTCAGTTACTGTATTCTTTGCTTTATCAATTTCTAATTGTTTTAAATAGTTTAATTGATTTTGCTCCTCTTCGTATTTTTTTTGTTGAGCATTAAATTTTTTCTTTTGCCAACGAGATAGTATGAGGATTATTAAGAAAAACAAAATTACATAGCTGGCATATGCCAATTCTGATTCATACCATGCTGGTAAAATTGTAAACTGGTAAGTTTCTATTTCGGATTCGTCTCCAAAATTATTTCTAACTTTTATTTCAAAAGTGTAATTGCCCGCTGGCATATTCGTGTATTCTTTCTCATTTTTACTACTCCATTTAGACCAGTTTTTATCAAATCCCTTAAGTCGGTAGCTATATTCTAAATTATTTTGCAGGCCAAATAATGAAGTTGAAAATTCAAAGTGAATATTCCCCCATTGCTTTTTTAATTTTGGGGCAGATTGATCAGGTTGTATTTGCTTTTCGTTGATATTGTTAAAATAGCCTCCATACAATACACTGTCTTTTTCCCCCATCAATCTTACTTCTCTTATTTTGACTTGTAAAGAATAATTGCTTTTTTTATATTTTTCATAGTTGATATTAATTAAACCATTTTCTGCTGCAACAAAGATGTTATTTTGGTTCACTGGATAAACCATTTCAAAACCACTTAGTAGTTTATTATTGAGTTCAGATATATAAATGATTTTTGGTGTCTTATCGCTCATGTCTACCACACCTAGTTGCTTTTCATGAACGAACCAAATATGACCTTCTTTATCCTCTTTTAAATACCGTAGGCTCTGATTTCCTAATAATTTTTGATAATAGGTATGCGGTTCAAATCTGTCTTTATTCTGGTTATAACGATAGATGCCTTTCTCAGTTGCAACAACAATTTCATCTTTTAAATTATATACATGATTGTTTAAGATAGATGGTAAACCATTTTTATCTGTGTATAGTTTTGGTTTATTTTTTCCATCAGTGGTATCTTTTTTTATTTTATACAATCCATGAAAAGGGTGGGATACCCAAATATATGCACCTTCATTGACTGCTACATACCTGGATGTCTCTGTATAGTTTTGAATTGATTTAGCTTTGAAAGAATTATTTTGCTCCGATAAGTATACAAGTCCTGTATAATTACCGGCTACAATATTATTTAATCCTAAGCCATCTTGTATAGACTGAAAATTCCAAAATCCTTGCTGATTGTCTATTTGTTTTGCGCTATTATTTTCTACTAAAAAAGCACCTTCATGATGTGCTAAAAATAATTTATCATTAATAGCAGCTAGGCTCCACACTTGTCCTGCTGTATTTGCTATCGAATTGAAATTACCACGGTTAAAACTTAAATCTCCTGTTTCTTGAATTGGCACACTATATAAACCACTGGATGTGCCCACATATAATTTATCTTTATAAATTATACTGGAATATGCAGCTGCATTTTGATAATTGGGGTTAATAAGTTTTATGGCTTTATTAAATCCTATACAGTCTATCCCGTTGTTTAAACCTACCCACAAATTATTTTGATTGTCTGAGAAGAGGGATAGAATATCATAGTTCTGTAACCCCTCTGGCTTTGATAAACGCTGAATTATCCCACCTTTACTGTCTATAATAATAACGCCAGAAGTGTTCGTTCCAATTCCAATCCATTCATTATTGATAGCAGTAGCAGTATAAATACGTTGATTTTCTAAATCAAGCGTGGCTGGTGTAGTGATTTTGGATGCCCCATTTATATCATAAGTATAAACGCCATGTTTTAGTGTTGTGATTATAATGGCATCTTTGATGGAAAGAATAGAAGTCACTTCTACATTGGGTAAATTATTTGTAGGTAGGACTTTCCAGTTTTCATTCTCAAATACAAATAAGCCTGTTTTTTTATCATGTGCAAATAACTTCCCCTTACACTCCCCTAAATAGCTCCAGTTAGTCGGTGCAAGAGAGATGCTTGCCTTTTTTTGGGCATAGCGGATGATGCTTCTTGTTGTTCTAAAAAAGATTTCATTATTATAATTGGCTATATCCCAAACGTCTGCAAAATTTCGGTCTTTTACTGGAATTAGGTCCACTAGACTATGATATATCAACCTTCCATTGCTGCCAGGACTAAAATAACCTAACTCATCCTGGCCTCCTACATAAATATGATCATCACTGCCAATGGTCACCGATCTGACTATAGTTTTATTAGGTAATGGGTATAATTTCCAGTAAGTCCCGTCAAAACTTAATAATCCTTCGTTATTGGCTACATATATAATGCCATTCTTATCCTGCTTAAAATCCCAGTTTTGAAGTCCCGCTTTATAGTCGATTTTTGAATAATTATGAATTTCTGGCAAGCCAATCGTATTTTGACCTACCCCAAAAAATGGGATAAATAGTAAAATACTGAATAGGGTTCTAAGAACTCCTTTTTTTAATGATGTAGTAGTTAAATTATTCATTGATGTGTTCATGTTGTAGTAATGATGTAATGAAATTAACTGTTTTAGCTATAAAAATCAATTTTGATGTAGTAATGATGTAGTATACTTTGTTGTAATATGAAGTTAAAGTAGCAATTTTAACCTCATGAATTTTACATTTTTCATGCTTGCAAACGTTTGTTTTACTCTTTTATACAAAATCTTGGGTAGGATTACACAAGATCACCGTAAAAGCACAAATCAAATACTTTCAAGTTTGGATTAAGTCATTTTCAGCCTTAATTATTGCTTAAATGCATTTATTAAACATAAACCAAAAATCGATTTTTCACTATTAACCAAGTACTTATGAAATTAAAACTCAGGATTTTGTTGTCAACTGCCTTTGTTTTATGCTTGATGGTAGGAGCATATGCTCAAAACATCCAGTTTAAAGGCAAAGTCAATAATAAAGCAACAGGGGAGAACCTTGCTGGAGCGACTATTATTGTAAAAGGAACTAAACAATCCACCGTGTCTGACCAAAATGGTCAATTCGTCATTAGTATACCAACTCAAGGAGCTAGTTTGATTGTTTCCTATGTTGGAATGACATCCATTGAAAGATTTGTGAATGCTTCTAGCAAAACAGACTTTCTTTTAGAGGTAAGTAATTCAAATAATTTAGAAGAGGTGATTGTGGTTGGATACGGTTCCCAGAAAATAACAAAAGTATCTGGTGCTATTTCAACTATTAAGAGCGCCGATATCGAAAAAATAAACGCTGTTAGAACCGAAGAAGCTTTACAAGGTAGAGCTGCTGGTGTGAATGTGATTCAAGGAGGATCTCCAGGCGCTAAACCAACAGTTTTAATTAGAGGTATTCCTTCTTTCACTGGTACCGACCCTACAGTGATTATTGATGGAGTTCAACAATCTCTTGTTGACTTGAATTCTATCAATCCTGCAGATATTGAAACTATTAACGTACTTAAAGATGCAGCTACAACTGCAATTTATGGTGTTAAGGGAGGAAATGGTGTAATTGTAGTAACAACTAAGTCTGGAAGAAGAAATCAAAAAACAGAATTCACTTTTAGTAGCAACTATGGTATCCAACAAGTTACCAATATGATTGGTACTTTAAATGCTTCTGAATATGGTGCAATGATAAATGAAGGTAGTACAACTGCTGGTGGACCAGTGATCTTCCCTAATCTATCTACTTTAGGTGTTGGTAATAACTGGCAAAAAGAAGTGTTTAAAGATGCACCTGTTCAAATTTATTCTTTGAACGCAAAAGGGGGCAGCGATAAGATGACTTATTTATTGAGTGCTGGATATTTGAATCAGTCAGGTATTGTTGGTGGTGCTGATAAGTCAAATTTCTCTAGAGGTAACTTTACTGCAAACTTAAGCTTTGATTTAAGTTCTAAATTAAAATTGATTATCAATGCTAGTGCATTGACACTAGAATCAAAAGGTATTGCAGAAAATTCTTTCAATAGCGTTTTAGGATCTGCATTGAATTTTGATCCTACCGTGTCTCTTTTTAATACTTCTAATAGCGCAAGTAAATACGGTTTCAGTAATTTATTGCTTTCAGAAATTTTCAACCCACTTACAGTGTTAGAAAATACATATAACAAAAATGTAGGCACTAAATTATATGGTAAGTTTGAATTGCAATATAATGTAGCTAAAAACTTAAGTTTGATCTCTCGTTTTGGTTATACAAAATATGATGGTAATGCAAAAACATTTACCCCACTTGCCTTTTATGGCCCTTTAAATGTAGACAATTCAATGAATGCTGACGGATCTGCTGTGGCGGGTAAGCACAATAGAATTGCACACGAAAAAACAAGCAACTTCAATTATACTTTTGAGAATTACTTTGATTATAATTTAAAGCGCAACGAACATTCTTTCAACTTGATAGGTGGTATTGCTGCTTCTAAATTAAATGGTAATACTGCAGGAGCAACAAGACAAGATGTACCATTTAATTCTTGGGAATTTGCAGACTTTACAGCGGCTACAGGTGCTAACACTGCAACGAATACAGATGCATTGTCAGGTTACTACTATCAATATTTTAGAAAAAATATTTCTTATTTTGGTCGTTTGAACTATGACTATAACGAAAAATATTTAGCATCAGTTTCTGCTCGTCGTGATGGATCTATTGCTTTTGGTAAAGAAAATCAATTTGGTAATTTCTATGCCACTTCATTAGGCTGGGTTGTTTCTAACGAAAAATTCTTCCAAAGCAAAATGGTTAACTTCTTTAAAATTAGAGGAAGTTATGGTACTACTGGTAATGAGAATGTGAATCCTCAATTTGTAGGTATCATCACTGGTGGCCCTAGCTATGGTCCAACTGCAAATAGCAATGGTTACAGCTTTGGTGAAGTATTTACGCCAGGTTCTACCATTGGTTCAGCAGCAAACAATGCTTTAAGATGGGAAAAACAAATTCAGTCAAACATTGGTTTTGATTTAACTTTTTTGAACAATCATTTTACAATCAATGCTGACTATTTTAATAAATCAGTGGATGGTTTATTATTTACGCCTTCTGCTTCATTATACCTTGGTACAGTGCCTATTCCACAAGCAAATATTGGTACGACTAAGACCAGTGGTTTTGATGTGACAATTAATTATCGCAATAACCCAAGTAAAAAAGTTCAATTTAATTCATCTTTGACCTTTACTACTGCTACCAACGAGGTAACTTCTACTAACTCGGATGGAACGGCTAAAATTTTAGGCGGATATTATTTTAATGGTCAATCTCAGTCTGTTACTGTTTTTGAAAAAGGATTTACACCAGGTTATTTTTATGGATTTAAAACAAATGGCTTATTCCAAAATGCTGCCGAAATAGCTGCTTCTCCTAAACAAGAGGGCGCTCAGCCAGGCGATATCAAGTATGTAGACATGAACGGTGATGGTGTGATTGATGCAGCCGATAAAACTAAAATTGGTGATCCATTTGCTAAATTCACATTGGGCTGGAACGTAAATGTTCAAGTGGGTAATTTTGACTTTGTATCTTTTGTATATGCTTCTGTAGGAAATGATATTTATAGAGCTTTTGAAAGAAACGCAAACTATACCAATAAGCCTCGTGAAATTTTAGCTAGATGGACTGGCGAAAATTCTACAAATGATGCACGTTTCCCTAGATATTCTTTTGTTGATAACAATAACAATGCAAGAGTTTCAGACCGCTATGTGGAAGATGGTTCTTTTGTAAAAATTAAGAATCTTCAAATAGGGTATTCATTGCCAGCGTCTCTAACTAAGAAAGGATTAAATAAAGTACGTTTTTATTTACAAGTTAAAAATGCGTACACATTCACAAAATACACTGGTTACGACCCAGAGATTCCAGGTGGAATTCTTGAAACAGGTGTAGATCGTGGTGCGTATCCTCAGCCTAGAACTTTTGCTTTAGGCCTTGACATTAAATTCTAAATCTGCTTAAATGAATATTATTATGAAAAATTATTTCAAATTGCTTTTCCTGATTGTTATTTTTTGCAGTCTTGAATCTTGCACAAAATTTGTGGACTATAATCCACACGAAGAATTTAAAATTACTGACCAAGATTATTTAAAGTCTGAGTCAGACTATAGATCCATGGCAGTCAGTGTTTACACTCCATTACAATGGATTAATCAAGTTGTTCCTATTGGCGAAATCGCTTCTGATAATGCAGTAACTGGTGGAGAAAATGCATCCGACGTATTGTCTTTGCAACAAATTGATGATTACACGCACAATGCTGTGAATACTCAATTAACTGAAATATGGCAGTCTGCTTATGAAGGTATCAATAGAGCAAATTATATCAACCAATACAAGGCAACAAACCCTGCTGGCGTTGCGGTAAACTTTGCTGGTAAAGATGCTTTGTTTGGTGAAACACTTTTCTTAAGAGCTTATTATTATTTTACACTTGTGAAAATGTTTGGCGATGTACCTTTATTCACAGAAAAAAGACTTTCTCTTTCAGATTCTAAATCTTTAAAGAGAGCCCCTAAAGCTGATGTATACAAACAAATTGAAACCGATTTAGCTGCTGCTATAGCTGCACTTCCGAATGTTCAAAATGAAAAAGGGAGAATCACTAAACATGCTGCTCAAGCACTTTTAGGTAAAGTATACTTGTACCAAAATAAGTTTGATTTAGCTGCTACTACATTAGAAACAGTGATTACTTCTAATGCGTTTTCTTTAGTTAGTAATTTTGGATCTATCTTTTTATTAAGCGGTGAAAATGGTCCTGAGTCTGTTTTTGAAATACAATATTCAAACACTTCTCCATACTACAACTGGGGTGGTGCAACAAGAGGGCAAGGTAACTATGCTGTACAACAATGTGGTATCAGAGGTTTAAATGGTTCTGGTGATATGCCATATGCTGCTGGTTGGAGTACAAATTTACCTACTTTGAATTTAGCAAATGCTTATGAGGCAGGTGATCAACGTAAGGCGGTGACAATCTTAGATATTGAAGCATACAAAACTGCTAATCCTTCTTTTAATATTACTTACCAAGTTGCACCTTACAAGAATACAGGTTTATACAATCAAAAGTATTTACCTAGAAAAGGACAAACCTCTGGTCAAGTTGAATTAAATTATTTAAATAATTTTAGAATTATTCGTTATTCTGATGTTTTATTAATGGCAGCTGAGGCAAATGTAAAAGCAACTACAGCAAATGAAACAAAAGCAAAAACATATTTGAACTTAGTTCGTCGTAGAGCTTTTGGTGATAACAACCATGACATCACATCTTCTGGAGCAACACTTTATAATGACATTTTAAACGAACGTCGTTTAGAATTAGCAATGGAAGGGGATCGCTTCTTTGACCTAGTTAGAACTGGAAAAGCAAGTGCTACTTTAGGATCAAAATTTGTTGTGGGCAAACATGAGCTTTTCCCAATTCCTCAAGCAGAAATAGATATTTCTGGTATTCCTCAAAATAATGGATATGGGTACTAAAATCATTAATTAAATAAAATATAATGAAAACAAATAAAATTATAATTGGTCTTTATTGCGCTCTATTATTCCTAGCTGGTTGTCAAAAAGACTTATTTAATGATATATCATTTTTAGATAGTGTATCCAGCTCGGCTAAACTATCTGCTTTATATGATATCACTCAAGACAATACTGGTTTAGTAACAATTACACCTAACGGTGAAGGTGTTACTTATTATGAAGTATATTATGGTGACGATACCAAGACTCCGGTTAAAGTATTGCCAGGTAAAAACACGGTGCACCAATACGCTGAAGGTGTATATAAAGTTAAAGTTGTTGGGTACAATAGTTTAGGTGCAAAAACCGAAGCGACTCAAGACTTAACAGTTTCATTTAAAGCACCAGAAGATTTAAAAGTGAATTTAACTCAAAATGGTCTTGCATTAACTGTTGATGCAACTGCCTTGTATGAAACGTATTACAAAGTGTTTTTTGGAGACTCAAATAATGTGACTCCAATACCTTTCAAGACTTTCATCGAAGGTCAGCCAATTACTTATACTTATGCGAAAGCTGGAACTTATGATGTTAAAGTAGTTGCTTTAAGTGGTGGCGCTGCATCTTCCGAATTAGTTAAAACAATTAAGGTAGGTAAGCAAATCGATTTACCAATTGGCTTTGATGATGTTAACTATGATTATACTTTTGGTGACTTTGGCGGCGCTGCTTATTCAATAGTAGCAGATCCTAAAGATGCTTCTAATAAAGTGATGAAAGTAATTAAGACTGCAGGTGCAGAAGTTTGGGCTGGTACAACAATGAGCACAAACTTAGGTTTAGCAAAAGCAATCCCACTTAAATCTGGTGCAACAACAATGCAAGCAAGAGTTTATTCTCCAGCCGCAGGGTTAAAAATTAAATTAAAAGTAGAAGACCGTACCAATGGCAATATTGCTGTTGAAACAGATGCAGTTACTACAGTTGCGAATACCTGGGAAGTTTTGGAATTTAATTTTGCAAATCAATCTTCTGGTACACCAGCTATTAATTTTGCAAATACCTATGATAAAGCATCTATCTTCTTTGATTTTGGTACTGCAGGTTCAGGCAAAGTCTTCTATATGGATGACTTAAAGATGAAACCAGCTGCTGTTGTTTTAGCTCAAATTAATTTACCAGTTACTTTTGATGCAACTAATGTGAACTATTCAGTAACTGACTTTGGTAATAACGCTACTGTTGATGCTGTTGATCCTACTTCTAGTTCAAATAAGGTGAAGAAAACTACTAAGCCAAATGGCGCTGAAACTTGGGCAGGAACTACGATTGGAACACCTACAGGATTTGCTAGCAAAATACCAATTTCTGCTACTTCGACAAAAATGAGTGTGAGGGTTTATTCTCCAGCTGTTGGTTTAAAGATCAAACTTAAAATTGAAGATAAAACAGATCCTAATAAATCTGTTGAAACAGACCAATTAACGACTAAGGCAAATGAGTGGGAAACATTGGTTTTTGATTTTAGTAGTCAAACAACTGGTACTCCGGCTTTAAATGCATCATTAACTTACGACAAAGCGTCTATCTTCTTTGATTTTGGCGCTGCTGGTTCAGGAAAAGTATTTTATTGGGATGATGTTCAAATAAATGCGATTGCATTACCATTGACTTTTGAATCCTCAACTATTACTTATGCATTTACTAATTTTGATGGTGGTGGTGTAACTGTGGTAAATAATCCAGATATCACTACTGCAAACCCAAGTGCAAAAGTAGCTAAAATGGTTAAGAGCGCAGGTCAGGTATGGGGCGGTAGTTATACCACTCTAGTTGCTCCTATAGATTTTTCAACAAATAAAACATTTAAAGTTAAAGTGTATTCTCCAAGAGTTGGTGCGAAGCTTTTATTAAAGGTGGAGAACTTAACCGATGGCAATATCAGTTTTGATAAAGAAGTAGCAACTACTAAAGCAAATCAATGGGAGGAATTAACTTTTGATTATAGCGCAATTAGTACAACGAATGCTTATCAAAAAATAGTACTCATATTTGATTTAGGTACTGCAGGTGATGGTTCAGCTAATTTTACCTTTTACTTTGACGATATAAAACTTAATTAATTTTAAAATAGTAAGCAATGAAAAATTTATATAAAATAATTGGGTTGTTTTCTTTACTTGTCATACTTAGTATTACAGGTTGTAAGAAAGAAGAATATTCTTTCGGAGCAATGAAAACACCTTCTGGCTTAGCATTAACAACTACTGTTGTTGGTCTAGATAATGCCAACCCATCTGGTAATGGAACTGGAGCAGTAACAATCAATATGACTGCTACGGATGCAATTACTTATAATGTTGATTTTGGAGACGGCAACATCGCATTGGTGCCTTCTGGTAAGATCACTTATAAGTATACAACACCTGGTGTAAAAAAATATACCATCACTGCAAATGCGATTGGAACGGGTGGTATTATTTCCACAATCAGTAAAACTGTAACGGTATTTGTTGCGTTTGAAATTCCAACAACAATACTTACTAATTTAACTGGTAGCGGATCTAAGGTTTGGATTTCTGATAAAAGCGCTCCTGGTCATTTTGGTGTAGGCCCTGGCCCTAATCAAGGCGCGAACGAAACATTCTTCCCTAGCTGGTATGCTGCTGCTCCAAATGAAAGAGTTGCTAATGGATTTTATGACGATGAAATTACTTTCTCTAAAGACGCAAATAATAATGTATCAATGGACTTGGATAATAAAGGCAACACATTTGTATTAAAAGATGCTCTTTCTTATTATGGTTTAACTGGAGCTGAAGGTCAGTTTCCAATTGTAACATTAGGTGTTAAGAGGCTTTCTTTCATGAATGCCACTTCAAACACCACAGCTGCTATTTCTACAAGAATTCAATTCTCAGTTCCAGGAAATGGATTAGTAATGGTTGGAGCTGGAAGTAATATGTATGAAATTATCTCTATTACTAGTACCACCATGACATTAAGAACGATTGGTGCTGACGGAAACGCTTGGTATCAAATGTTTAAAGTTAAATAGTCATTAAATGAGAGTAGGGATATTTTTATGTTTAATAAGTTTCGGTTTGCTATCATGTAATAAAAGCGGGGGTACACCCCCCGCTTTAACTCCAACTAATTTGGTGGTTAATGCAACTGTGAATCCAGACAATAGTGGCAATGTTTCGTTTACATCATCTGCAACAAATGCAGTGAATTATGAATATGATTTTGGGAATGGCGTTTTTGAATCTATTCCTTCAGGATCGGTTAATCATAAATACGCAACATCTGGAAATTATACTGTGAAAGTAACAGCGAAAAGTAGCTCTGGTGCAGCAATTTCAAAATCAATTGACATTTCTGTTTCTGTTGGAATGTCTTTGGTTTGGTCTGATGAATTTGAAACACCTGGTGCGCCAAATAGCAATAAATGGGGCTATGATCTTGGCGCAAGTGGCTGGGGTAATAATGAATCCCAAAATTATACCGATCGTAGAGACAATTCCTATGTGACAAATGGCACTTTGAAAATTGTTGCAAAGAAAGAAGCTTATGCAGGTAGTCAATACACATCTGCTCGCTTGTTAACTAAAGGTAAATTTTCTTTCAAATATGGTAAGGTTGAAGTTCGTGCTAAACTACCTGTTGGTGTTGGTACATGGCCTGCAATTTGGATGTTAGGAGATAATATAAATACAGTTTCTTGGCCTGCTTGTGGCGAGATTGATATCATGGAACATGTTGGTAAAGATTTGAATAAAATTATTTCTGCCTTTCATTATCCTGTATACTACGGCGGTAATGCCAAAGTTGCAACGACAATGGTTCCAACTGCAACAACCGAGTTTCATGTATATAAATTAGAATGGACGCCAACGGCGATGCAAATTTTTGTAGATGATAAGTTATTCCATACGCTTCCAAACAGTCCATCTATTCCATACAATCAAAATTTCTTCATGATTTTGAATATTGCTATGGGAGGCAATTTAGGTGGCCCTATCGATGCATCATTTACAAGTACCACATTTGAAATTGATTATGTGAGGGTTTATCAATAATTTTATAACTCTTTATTTTAACAACATTATTCATTAGTCACAATTCTTAAAAATGATTCATAAATTTTTGGTATTATTTTTTTTCATGTTTGCATTTTCCTTTTCTGTTAGTGCGCAAAAAAAAACCAATAGTCAAAAAGTTGATTCAGTTTTGAAGTTGATGACGCTTGAAGAAAAAGTAGGGCAGTTAAACCAATACAACGACAACAATTTAGCAACAGGTCCAGTGACCGTTGATAACAATAAAATTGGTCAAATTAAGTCAGGCCAAGTTGGCTCCTTATTAAATGTGTTAGGTAGCGAACGCACTAGAAGCTGGCAAAACATTGCGATGCAATCGCGTTTAAAAATTCCCTTATTATTTGGTCAGGATGTAATACACGGGTATAAAACTACTTTCCCTATTCCTTTAGCCGAAGCGGCTAGTTGGGATTTAGATGCGATTCAATTGGCTGCTCGTGTTGCTGCTTCGGAAGCTAGCGCAAGTGGCATTCATTGGACTTTTGCGCCAATGGTTGACATAGCTCGTGATCCACGTTGGGGCCGTGTGATGGAAGGTGCTGGCGAAGATACTTATTTAGGTTCCTTAATTGCTGCTGCTAGGGTGAAGGGTTTTCAGGGCGCACATTTTGGGGACACCAATGCTGTTATGGCTTGTGTGAAACATTTTGCTGCCTATGGTGCTGCAGTGGGTGCACGTGATTACAATTCCGTAGACATGAGTGATCGCCAATTATGGGAAATTTATTTGCCGCCATTTAAGGCTGCCTTAGATGCAGGTGCGGCTAGTTTCATGAATTCCTTTAACGATATTAATGGCGTTCCTGCCACAGGGAATAGTTATTTACAAAGAACGATTTTAAAAGGCAAGTGGGGTTTTAAAGGTTTTGTTGTGAGTGACTGGGGTTCGATTAATGAATTAGTAAATCATGGTTTTGCGAAGAACGATTATGAAGCTGCATTGAGTGCAATTACTGCAGGTAGTGATATGGATATGGAAAGTAGAAGTTATAAAAATAACTTGGTACAATTAGTGAAAGATAAAAAAGTACCCGTTACATTGATTGACGACGCGGTGCGTAGAGTTTTATTAAAAAAATTTGAATTGGGTTTGTTTGATGACCCTTATAAGTTTTCAAATGTAGAAAGAGAAAAAGCGGCTTTGAATAATGCAAATCATACAGCTGCAGCGCGTTCAATGGCAGCAAAGAGCATTGTGCTTTTAAAAAATGAAAATAATTTATTGCCTTTATCCAAAAAGTTAAAAACAATTGCTTTTATTGGCCCGTTAGTAAAAGAATTAAAGCAAAACAAAGGATTTTGGGATATCGAAATACCGGGTGTAGATTCAAATTTTATAGTTTCCCAATGGGAAGGGGTACAAAATAAAGTAGGAGCAACTACCAATTTATTATTTGCTAAGGGCTGTGAGATTGAAGGTGATAGTAAAGCTGGTTTTGCAGAAGCTATTAATATTGCAATGCAAGCTGATGTGGTAATACTTAGTATTGGCGAACGTAGGGACATGAGTGGTGAAGCAAAAAGCAAAGCAAATATTACTATACCAGGCGTGCAAGAGGACTTGTTAAAAGCACTTTTGGCAACTGGTAAACCTGTTGTGGTTTTAGTGAACGCAGGACGCCCATTAGTATTTAATTATACTGCCGATAATGCACCTGCAATTTTATATACTTGGTGGTTAGGCAGTGAAGCAGGTAATGCAATTGCCGATGTTTTATTTGGCGACTATAATCCAGCCGCTAAATTGCCAATGACTTTCCCTTTAAGTGTTGGTCAAATTCCTATTTATTATAACCACTTTAATACAGGCCGCCCTGCAGTTTCTGACAGTAACCACATTTACAATTCTTCTTATATTGACTTAAGTATTCATCCTAAATTTCCCTTTGGTTTTGGATTAAGTTATACAAGCTTTGAGTATAGCGACTTAAAATTAAGTAAGCATAAGTTAACTAAAAAGGAAACCTTGGAAGTAAGTGTAACTATTACTAACACAGGGAAGTACGCTGGGGAAGAGATTGTGCAATTGTATTTACGTGATAAAGTAGGTTCCTTGGTATTGCCTGTGAAGTCACTTAAAGATTTTAAAAAGGTTTTTTTGAATGTGGGTGAAAGTAAAACAATAAAATTTTTGATTAATAATGATAAGCTTTCCTTTTACAATGAAAAATTAATTTGGGACTCAGAACCGGGTGATTTTGATATTATGATCGGCGCTTCTTCAGCTGACATTCGTTTAAAAGATAGCTTTGAATTAATTATTAATTGAGATAATTAAGAAATGAAAAAATTGGGTATCGAAGCATTTTTTAAAAAAGCATGAACACATAAAGGGTTAAAATTATTGTATAAAGTGAGTTGCCCTGAACTTGAATTTTTAGTAGACCAGCTGGAACCATATATGAAAAACATACCCAAAAACAGCTTAATCATTATATAGTATCCATTGAAGAAGCCACAAGTATGTTTTAGAATAGAACAACTTAGTGGCAAATAAAATCAATTGTGGTCTCGCCAAGAATCGAACTTGGATCTAGTGTTTAGGAAACACCTATTCTATCCATTGAACTACGGGACCATCGAACCACAGGGATCCGAGTCCTAAATAGGCCTAAAGGCCGTTTAAGGAGGACAAAAATAACTATTCTTTTTTAAGGATCCATACTTTATAGTGAGGGCTCATTATTATCCTATAATTTGGTATCTTCACAGCTCAAATCGACATCATTATGGGCTTTTACAATATCATTATCAAGTATCGTTTTTGGTTGAGCTTAATCGCCATTTTTGGCGCTGCTATTCTTCAATTAACCGATTTGGCTAATTTTTGGCCTGTTTTTCCATTATATTTTCTTGGTTTGATTGGGTTATTGAGTCATATTTTCATTGGTCCTTTGCGTCTAGTGCAAGCTCCAATGGAAGCGGGGAATATCGAAGAAGTTGAACGTATTTTAGCAACTATCTGGTTCCCTAATTTATTATACACGCCTGTAAGAAGCACGTACTATACCATTAAGGGTAATATCGCCATGGCAAAACAAGATTTTGATACAGCCGAGAAACATCTTAAAATGAGTAATGACCTTGGTTCAGCAATGCCAGAAGCAGAGGGTGCAAATAAATTACAATTAGGGATGATGTCGATGCAAAAAGGGGATACGAAGCAAGGTGAAGCATATATCCGTGCCGCTATTCGTGCAGGTATTCCTGATAAAGAATCAGAAGCAGTTGCTTATTTAAGTATGTGTCAAATTTTTATGAATAAGCGCGAGTTCCGTGCCGCTAAAGATTTCTTCCGCAAAGCAAAAGCTTGCAAGCCTTCTACTAAACAAGTGTTAGATCAAATCAAAGAAATAGAGAAATACATTTCTCGTATGCCTGGTTAATTTTTTTGATTTTATTTTTTTATATTTTAAACCCACTTCATTCGAGTGGGTTTTTCTTTAGAAAATTTTCTAAAGAATACTAAACGTATAATTACGCTGAAGATTAATTCAATAAATAGTTAACTTTAATAAATTTCCTAAATTAATTATACAGCTTTATTTATGCATAATAAAAAATTGACCCAAGAGCAGGAAAAAACTAGAAATATTCTTTATGGTATTTTGTCTTTAACATTATTTTTAAGTTTTATAGTAGATTATTATACTTTGATTAATCCTAATTATAGATATCTAATAAATATTTCTATGCTAGGAATTTTTGGAATAGTTTTTTATATAGGGTACAAAAAACAACTAGTTAATCAAACTTCTTTAATTGTTTCAATTCTTACAGTTGCAACTATTGTTACAATTGCCTTAATCAAACGATAATTATGTTTAAGAAACTTACAATTGCTGAATTTGAAAAAAATATGGTTAATGAACTTGATCTAATAGGACAGAATAATTATATTATCATAAAAAGACCAAAAGGCAATCTAATTATTCTCTCACAAATAGAATTTAACTCAATACAAGAGACGCTTTATTTATTATCAAGCACTAATAACAAAAAGCATTTATTAGATAGTATCCAGGAATTTAAAGATGGAAAAGGAATAAAATTTAAACTTGAAGATATCTGGAAATAGTCTTTACTAATAAGGAGGTAATTGAAATAGTTTCACTCAGATATCATTATTAATGTCAAACTTTTTACTAGTATATTTTTTAATTGTATATTTTAAATTTTACATACTTAAAATATGTAATTAATTTCAAAACATAGTCGTAAAAATTAAATGGTATTGACGTAACTTTGGCAAAATTTTTTAAATGCGCAATCTCCCCCTTGTTGCTTTTGTTTTGCTTTTGTCTTTTTGTTCAAATTCTTTAATTGCACAAAATACTAGCAATGCAACCGAATCTAATTCAACTAATAGCATTATTAAGTATAGCAACAACGGTAAATTAAATTATAGTTACCGTAAACTCGCGAACAATAATTATTGTGTTGATGTGATTTTCAAAAACGATCAATCTATTTACAAGCAAGAGGCAGACACTTTGCAAATTCAATCTGCAGAAGCTTTTACATTGTTAAAACAGGATCTTCAAAATGCTTTGACTGCTTTACAAAATGCAAATAGTAATTTCAAAATTGAACGTCCAAATTATTTGCTTATTGCAGAAGATAAAGGTACGACAGGCATTTTTATGGTATTAAGCAATCCTACTGGAGCCATTAGTACCGCCAACACTAAATTTCAAATTAAAGTCTTATTAGAATGGTTAAATACCATTGAGTTCGGCAAAAGCTAGCTAGAAATAATCAAATAAAAAAAAGTAGAAAAAATAAAGCAGCTTTAAAAAAATTAAAAGAGGTCCCGAAAATTTGGGGCCTCTTTTAATTCAACAACAACTTCTCTAAAGTTGGTGCAAAATATTGATGTTCTAATACATGAATTTTTTCTGCAACAGTTGTTGGTGTATCGCTAGGAGCAACAGCACATCTTGCTTGAAAAATAATATCGCCTTCATCATAATGCGCATCTACCCAATGAATGGTAATGCCAGTTTCTTTTTCGCCTGCCGCAATCACCGCTTCGTGCACATGTGATCCGTACATCCCCTTGCCTCCATAATTTGGCAATAATGCAGGATGAATATTTACAATGCCCCTCGCGTCGCCAACACCCGGTTGGTAAGCGTTCACCAAGACCTCGGGCACTTTCCATAAAAAGCCAGCAAGTACTATAAAATTGATGTCGGCATTATGCAGGCTTTCTACATAACCGGTGGATGAAAATTCTGCCTTATTGATCAATAAAGTCGGGACGCCTTTGGATTTAGCAATTTCTAATACACCTGCACCTGGAACATTGCATACAATTAACGAGATTTTAATTGGGGTGGACTTATTTTCAAAGTATTCGATGATCTTTTTAGCATTGCTTCCAGCTCCTGAGGCAAAAATCGCTACATGAATTGGGCTAGTGGATGCTGAATGACCAGATCCCAAAGTTTCAATTCCCATCGCGGAACTTGATCCACCACTCAATCTGCCCCACATTCTTCCTAAATACCCCTTAAAAAAGGAAAACTGCCCTGTCAGAAAACTGACCAAAATCACCGAAAAAGGCCATAAAATGGTCAATAATAGGGGATAAATGAGCCAATATGCCGCATTTTTCTCCAAAAACACCAAATTTAGGATTTGCTTATTTAGGTACCCGCTCAAG